>BNJT01001905.1_pt1 | contig 305591 bp, 375 predicted proteins | sample 8540491 | NCBI WGS metagenome assembly BNJT01 (sample SAMD00202455, study PRJDB9452) | human saliva metagenome | host: Homo sapiens | reverse complement strand
TTCATAAATTTTTCATGAAAAATATTATCTTGTATAGACAAATTAGTAGACAAAAATGGACAAAATGGACAAAATCACAAAAATTTGTCCAGAGGTGTCCAGCCCTTGGTATGACTTAGTTTATTAAACCCTTCTGGACAAACTGGACAAATTGGACAAAATTTTAACCCAATATATAAATTAAAATATTTTTTTTCTAACTCGAGTAAAAAAAGTGTCCAATTTGTCCAAAGTGTCCACTGAAAAGTTAGAAACGTTATTATACCGGGGCTGAGAACTACTGGACAAAATTGGACAAAATATCCAGAAAATCCCAATTTGTCCGCTATCAGAATTTTCTGACAATTCATACCGTTACAGTACTCCCTTAACTTAGGAGAAGTCTTATCAGACAGGCGTTCGTATACGCTCACGCCTAATCTTTTGGGGACAAGCCCCAACTCCCCTAAAAATTCGAACTATTATCAAAATTAAAAATAGAAAGGACAGAAAATAATGAGTGATAAATTAAAAGCTATAATATCATATATAATAGATAAAAAACAAACACACACTACTCGTAAAAAACTAAATCACTTAATATACTATTCTTATGTAGAACATCTTATAGAAAATGACAAACAATTATTTACTGATAATATAGAAGTAGGACTTCATGGTCCAATCATCCAAACATTAAATGACTCTTTTGAGAACAATATTACAATAATAAAGTCAAATTTAAATTCCACAGTAGAATTGACAGAAGATGAAAAAGAATCAATCGATTCAGCTATAGAGATGTGCAAAAGAATATAATGGAAATCAACTAGAAATATTTACAATAAGCACAGATCCTTACATTAAAAGCAAAAAAAGAATGGTACTAAAAATATTAGATGAATACATTTACGAATATTATAAATATTAACCTAAACAAGAAAGGCTCGAAACAGTCACAAAATAATTAATTAAAAATTAACCATAATTGTTTACAAAATAAAGATTTCGTGGTATAATAATTATAATAATAAAAAAAGAAAGGATTTCAAAATATGGAGAAACATTATTCAATCTCAGAGTTTTCAGAATTATCAGGAATTTCTGCATCAACTCTTAGACGATATGATAATGAAAACACTTTTAAACCTGCGTTCACTTCTAAAGGTGGACATAGACGTTATACTGAAACTCAGCTTTTTGAAATAACACAAAAAAAGAAAAAGAACATAAATAAAATCAATATTGGATATGTTAGAGTTTTATCAAAGAAGCAAGCTGACGATCTTGAAAGACAATATAATTTAATGGAAAACTATCTAATATCAAAAGGTGAATCTTTTAAAATCATTAAAAGTATAGGTTCTGGTATTAATTATAACAATCAATCATTGGATGAATTATTAGACTTAGTTATTTCAGGTAAAGTTAATAAAGTATTTATTATGTACAAAGACAGACTAGTTAGATTCGGTTTTGAATTGCTAGAAAATCTTTTCAAAAGATATGGTGTAGATATTGAAATTATTAATCATCAAAATAACACAATGGAAGAAGAATTAGTTACAGATTTAATTCAGATTATGACAGTATTTTCAGCAAAAATTAAATGGTAAAAGAAAATACAATATAAATAAATTTAAGAAAGAATTAGAACATGAACAAGGCGGAAACAACAATAGTAACTAGTTGCTTCTTATATGAAGATAAGAATCAAGATCTATATAAATATTTTGATGATGTAACCCCGGTATTTGCGTTCTTAGTCCGTAGAACAATTCATCATATAAGAAATAAATTAAATGGTGAAAAAGAATCTAACTATAGAACAAGATTGATGAAAGAATATAATGTAACAAATAGATTCGCTAAAGCTGTAGTAACTACGGCTAAAAAAACCTATTAAAACTTTCAAAAAGCTGCCGGTGAATATTTATACTCTACTTATGATAAGAAAATTAAAAAAAGTAACAGCTAAAAATAATTAAGACAAAAAGCTGCTTTGAATAACCCAAAAAAACTAAAAAAAGATAGAATCAAAAAACCTTAAAAACAAAGTTATTTTTGGCTTGAGATGAAAAAGAAATAGACTTATTCAACTTAAGAAAAATGGACCAAAAACCTATGTTAACATTTGGTACAAAGAAATTATTAAAAAGAGATATGTCAAAAATTCTTAGAAAAAAAGAGATAATCAACTTGCATATGTTGGAGATAAATATGATTTTCGTGAAATCAACAATTTCAAATATCTTATAATAAAAAAATATAACAAATTTACTTATGATCTAAGACTTGAAAATGAGCATATAAAAAGATTCTAAACATATTCACGGTAAATTTATTATAAAAAGACAATATAGCTAAAAAAAGAGATATTGAAAAACATTAAATAATTCAAAAATCTAACCCACTATCTTTTAGAATAATTAGAAAAGAATAACGTCCTTCACTTACAAATTATGTATAGAACTGGATCAGAAGTCAAAACCGGAAGTTCTAATGGTGTACTTGGTGTAGATTTTAACAAAGGATTCATAACAATTAGTGAAATTGACGAAACTGGAAAATTATTAAATCATGAGAAAATTAATTATATTCACAAAGGAAAAGCTGGAGTAACTAAGAACTCAATGTTACACTTAGTTAAGGATTTGGTAGATTTAGCTGTTAAGTCTGGAAAAGATATTGTCATAGAAGATTTAAAATCTTTAAACAAAAATAAAAAAGAAAAAACTGAACGAAAACATTATAATAGAATGATTCATACTTTAAAATTTGGTAAGTTTGGAAAATACTTACAAACAAGATGTGATAAATTAGGTGTTGGTTTATCATTTATCGATCCTCACAACACGTCAAAAATAGCATCAAGTAAATATTGTTACAATATGAAACTTAATATACATAGTGCTGCAAGTTATGTTATAGCTAGACGTTTTTATAATCTTGACTAATAATATTTCTGACCTATGATACATGATCTAGACTAGATACGAAGTCATGTGAAATCAAGGTTTTAAACTTTAGTAGTTTTGGTTATAATTATTGACTAGAAATAGTTATTACTTCAAGACTTAATATATAGTAACCGTAACGCTATTTATTTGAAATAATAAGAAAGGAAAAAGTTATTTATTTGAATATTATTTTATGTTATTTGAATAATATTAGATAAATCCAACTTTACGGAAAAAATTACTATGGAAACAAAAGTTCAAGAATTTATCATGACTCTTAAGAAATTATCAAAAGAATACAAATTCAAAACTAGTATCCCTATTAGGCTATCAGCCGAATTATTTGAAATTAATACTTACGGATTATTAATGATTAAACTTCAAGAAGATCCGACATGCGTATCTCTTTACAAATTACATAATTTAAAAAATAAAATAATAGATTCGCTTGAAAAAATAGAATATCCATTTTCATTAGATATTGACATAATATCAACTGAAAAAATACTGGAAAAATACGGAATTTATATCAAAAAAGGTATTAGACATCACGAAGATGAGTTCATAGGAAAAGCTAAACTCAATTTTGAAGAAGATGAAACAAGTGTTACAAAAGTGAAATTCACAAATCCAAAAGAAATCGGTGCTGAAAGTCAGAATTACAAACTAATCATTGATCAAGGTTTTGCAAAACTTGAACCAAAACATGATGAAGAAACTCACAATTTCCATTCAAATCTAAAAGTTGTTGACTTCGTAAATACCCTTATTGACGAAAAAATTGGCACTTATGATCCAACTGATGTATTAACGATTGCAGCATCCATTCGTAACGTCAAAGAAAAACTACGTAAACGACAAACTGAAGAAAACATAGTTAACTCTCAGTTCGCCTTACATTACGAAAATCACGATGCAACGGGTCTGTTTAATATTATCGAAACAACAGATGAATCAAAAGTCGAACTAGGGTTTATGCTTAATAGAATAAAAACCCATACTGACCTACCCTTAACACTTGTTGGCCGAATTATCGATAAAGGAATGTATAGTCCATATGTTAGAATGAATGATTGTATTATTGAAGAAAAACTTAGCGACAAATCATTAAATGAAATTAAAAAAGATATTGAAATAATTATAGAGTCATTCCTAGCTGATACTGAGCTTACACTAGATGATGTGAGATCAGCTTACTTAAATCTAGACCATCTAGTCGAAACGCGTTACTACACTAGTTACAATAGATTTTATCTCTTCTCAGATAATAAACTCATTGCGCAAATCAATTTCAGTCCTAGAAAAATCGGAATACCAATCATGATAGAACGTGTACAAAATAAAATTCAAGAAAACATTGAACGTTTCTTATACGAAACTCATGGTAACGGATATCACTTTTTAACTGAACGAATAAATGATAACGAATCAACTAATAACATCTTGCTTGATAGTGGATTTTTACCAACACCTAAAAAATATTAATTGACAACATCATCTAAATTAATTATACTAATATTAAATTTAAGACTAACATTCGTTAAATCGAAGCCCGTGGGTAACTTACCTGACCGGTTTTTTTATAAACAAGAAAGGATTGGGAGGTAGAAAGCCAAGTTTAAGATCACCCTTAGACGATTCCAATTAAATTTCCAATTACATAGACATTATCCTACCTCTGGTGAGTTTGAGCACGTTCAATTCGTGCTGTAGGAATATTTTTTTAAAAAGAAAGGATACAAAAAAAAATGAAAGAAAACATATACAACTTTATCACTGGGCTAAAAGAACTATCAAAAAAATATAACGTTATAGGATGTTTCGATATTGAATTATCATCAACATCTTTTAAACCTCGTAGTTATTATACAGAGTTTTACATAGATACTGACGGTAAAGATTTCACAGCAAACTCAACCTATAATTTACGAAGTGATATATACGAACTACTTTTAAAAACAAAATATCCTGCTAATTTAGAATATGCATTCACTATTTCAGTAGATGTAGGAAATAACTATTATTTATTTGAAGATTCTTACGAACCTCCCCAAAAAATTAGACAATCGAACAACGTTAAATTCACTTCTAGCGTCAAAGAAACAAATACTCAATATTATACATTATCAATAGATAAGGGTGAAATAAAACTAGAAAAAGATCATAGCGATGAGAATGAATACTTCAAATCTAACCCTGAAATTGTTGATTTTCTAAATTCATTTATCGATAATAAAATTCCAAAAGCTAAAACCCCTACCCCAAAAGAAATCCAAAAAGATATAAGAATACTTAGGGAAAATTTGAAAGATTATATTGAAAATGATCTAATAACACTATTAGATTTCGGATTCCACTACAATAACAATGGGCAAAATGGAATTTACTCTTCATTCGAATACTATGCGTATAGCGAAGAACATTATATTAAAGAGTTATACAAAAGAACATTCACAAGTAATCTCCCGTCTTACGCATTATTCCGAGAAGTTAATATGTTAAACTGTACAGAAACACCTCTAGATTATACTAAAACAAGAGCCTTCACAACATCTGAAATAGCTAATAATAAACAATATTTTAAAAACGTTATTGAAAGTTTTATTGAGAATACTGATATTAAGTTTGATAATATTAAATCAGTTTATATCAATTTAAATATGCTAGACTATGGTTCAATGTATGACACAGGTAATACAATTAAGATAATATCAGGCAATAAGTTACTAGCCCAAATAGAATTCGTAAATGCTGAAGAATTATCACCAACAGATTTTGATCAGTTAAAAGAGAATATTCATAAATTCTTATACGAAACTCATGCTGAAGGTTATTCAATTTTAGCAACAGAACTTGAAGATGATGATTCAGATTTTGGTGGCATCCCCTACCTTGGCTTCACATTAATTAGATTCATTCAAGAAATTGGTGAACCACTTAGCCTTGTTAATAATATTGAACAATTAAATCAAGATTTAAAAGATTGTGGAATTAAACCGTTAGAGTTAGGGCATTAGCCTAGCTCTTATTTTATAGAAAGGTAAAAAAAAATGAACAACAAAATCAATAAAATATTAGAAGACCTGAAAAACGAAATAGAAATATTCTTCAAAGAGAATAAAGATAACGAACGAACAAAAATTTACAAATATTCATTAGTTCCGTTCACGAAAAAAAAATATATACATCTATGCAACATCTAAAACAGAAAATTTTCATTGTCTTGTTAGTATCTTCAATTTTGGATTTTTTAATGTTACAATATTCAACAGAAAAGGTAAAAACTTAAAAGAATTACTTGAAGCTGCACTAAAAATCTCAGAAGAGCGAAATGAATTACTCGGAAAATGGGAACAAGAAGCAAAGGCTTGTATGAAAAAAATAAAACATAGAGATGAAAAACGCAAGAAGAACAACTTTGAATATATAAAAAATAAAACTAGATCATTAAGCAAAAAAGAATTTACAAATCCTCGTTATATCCCTAAACATACTGAAATATCAGAAATTGAAGAATTCATAAAACATGGTAAGGGATCATCATATTTCACATTAAAATACGAACCTGATTATGCATTAAACTTAGTCATCAATCCTAAAAAACGTATAATCGGTGTAATCGGAACATTCAGAAATACATTTTTTTATTTGAAGATTATAGTAAATCACTCAACTCACTTTTTAGATAATTCAAAAGTAAAATTCAACGAACACGAAAAAAATTAATAACTGAAAATAACTCAGAAAGAATTTAAAAGGTAGTGAAATTGTAGGTACTGTTAAGTTTAGCAATACTGAAAAAGCTGATTTAAATGAATTAATTAACGGTATCAACAACCTTATTTTTAAAAAAATTACAAAAATAATGGAGACTTATAATGAAAGAATTTAAAGCTCAATTTGTAACAAACTTAAAAATTACTATCAATAAAATATAATTTTTAAAAACAACACTTGATTTCAAATTATCAAGTTCAACCGTGGAATACTCAACATATTATACAGAATTCCATATAAAAACAGCAGCTGAAGAATTTACAACACAAGATTTTATTGATCTGCGATTAGATATTGAAAAGTTACTATGTAAAACACAATTTAGTAAAGATTTATATTATAATTTTTACATAAAAAGCAAAAAAATGATGAAATTGTGAAAATATATGAAGAAGAGTTTTTCTCTGATTATAGGGATTTTGACGCTGAAATAATAAACTTCGGTGATGATGATATCGATGAAGTAGATTATCAAAGATACAAAGTAAGTATAGAAAATGGATTGGCCACCTTAGAAAAAGACCATGATAATCCAGAAGAATTCTTTAGAAGTAATCCTGATATCATAGAATATCTTAAAACTTTTATCGAAATAAAAAAAGAATCTAATGGTAAAAAACCAACTCGTACTAAAAATTGCTTCACATTATGTTGAAGAAAATTTCATACAATCTATTAAAGAAAATATTACTAATGAAGATTTAATTGAGATTAAAAAAATGTTTAAAAATAATAACTAACCATATCAATCATGGATATATCGATAATTGATATACTCTACCCTATTCCTGGTGGACTTAGAGTAGGTCCGATTCCTGCTGTAGGAATATTATTATTAAAGGAAACGACTAGATTAATAATATAATCGTAAAATACGAAAAGATAAAAGACAAAGAACATGAATTCACGTTTGGACATGTTAATGATAATATAATTACTATAAACGAGATTTTAAATGAAAAACAACAACGTGTTGTTAAAGTAAAACTATTAGGTTTCATTAAATTATATCAACCACAACTTAAAAACTTCAGTTTAACAATGCATGAAACCGACTCGGAAATAGAAAATGAACTTAACAAATTTACACAAGAATATTTAAAAGAAGGTGAAAATCATGATTAAAAAATTACAAGCATCAGGACTCACAGTAAAACAAAATAATAAAACTGCAATGCTATATGTTGATACTGTCAGAATCTCAATAATTCAATGTAAAAAAATAAATCTGAATTAAACGAAAAAAATTATAAAAAAATTATTTGAAGATAAAGAACGATTAACATTGTTTGCAAGTTATGTTACTAAGTTTTTTTAAAAAGACAAAAAGAACTGATTGGATAAGCGCTATTTATAATAGTTATGGCAAGAAAATGTTAATTTCAACAATACCTAAAAAAACAATGAGAATATAGAAGAAATATCATATACCATAAAAATTTAAAGATGATAATACATTTAAATTAAAAAGTAATTGCCTGTTTTAAAAAAATAAAGAATTAAAAGTTAAAGTTTTTCGACAATCTAACAAAAAGAAACATTAAATAATTTATTAACAGTAGATTTTACAGAAAAAAATATAAGGAAGTGATGTAATGTACGAAATGTTTAAAAAGTAATCCTGAAATACAAAAAAATAATAGGTTCAAAAACAATCCCCCTATTCTGAAAAAATAATGGAACTAAGAATAAGGCATGAACTAGACATGCAAACTATTAGTGAAATCTTAGATATTAGCGTTATGGAATATTTAAACTACGAATATTGCGATTTAAATATTCCATTGGAATCTTATAAAAAATTATTAAATAAGCTTAAAAACAAACTAAAGTAATTATTTTAAATATCTTATTGATAAAACATTATTATATTTATTATTTGCTAAAAATCTAACTGATAAAATTTTATCTTTAAACGAACGATTCCTAAAACCAACACTTATAACCTCATTTACTGGTTCAACTCTACTAACAACAGGTGGAAGTTCATTAATTTGACCACTTTCTGGATCTAGTCGATATTCAGTAGTTTTAGTCTCACGTCCTAAAACTCCTTTTGTTGTAATTGCTTTATAACCAAAATCTTTATTAATATCTGCAACATACTTAGTACTAAAGTTTAAATCTTTAGTTTCAACTTTTGATTTAGTACCAACACTTACAATTTCATTTACTGGTTCAACTCTACTAACAACAGGTTTAAATTCATTAACTTGACCACTTTCTGGATCTAGTTTATATTCTGTGATTTTAGTTTCACGACCTAGAACTCCTTTTGTTGTGATTTCTTTATAACCAAAATCTTTATTAATATCTGCAACATATTTAATGCTAAAATTTAAATCTTTAGTTTCAACTTTTGATTTAGTACCAACACTTACAACCTCATTTACTGGTTCAACTCTACTAACAACAGGTCGAAGTTCATTAATTTGACCACTTTCTGGATCTAGTTTATATCCAATAGTTTTAGTCTCACGACCTAGAATTCCTTTTGTTGTAGTTACTTTATAACCAAAAATCTTTATTAATATCTGCAACATACTTAATATTGAAATTTAAATCTTTAGTTTCAACTTTCGATGTATACTTAATATTATTTTCAGAAACTCCAATACGACCTTTAATTAATTTCCCAGAGTCATCGTAAGATTCTATACCTTCAAAGATATTTCCTGATATAAATATCTTATTAGCAATTAAATTAGAAACACCTTCAAAAATGTATTGGATACATTAAATTTCGTTCTTCATGAATATTATTTTTTTAAAAATTTATAGTATTCACAAATTTATTATCTTTTATTATAATATATTTATATTCATCATTACCTTTTGTGTGACTACCTAAGCCAGAAGAATAATTTCTAACAACAATCCTTGAATTATCATTCTGTATCATACCTTCGCCATCTAAACCAGAATATATTGTAAATAAATTTTTTTCAAATAATAAATGAGATGATGGTTTATTATCAAAAGATACATTTTCTAAAATAGTACCTTTTGGAACAAAATTACCAAAAGTACCTTTCAACGCTGAATCAATTTGAATAGCCTCAGAATAAAGAAAATGATGATTAACAGAAAAACGTTTTCTGATTTCTTCATCAGTGAACTCTCTACCAGCATAACCTGCAAATTTATTATTATAAAATCTAATATATTCAGAACCAGATAAATCAAAAACATGTCCATCCTCGTGGTGTACATTATTAAATGTCATATCTTCAAAACTAATATATGATGCTTTTAAAAATTGCCCCATAAACATACCCAAACCAAAACGAGAACCACCAAAAATTGATTTATGCTTTTCAGGTGATCTAGAGTCATCTAATATATGACCATCTTTTGATGTATTTGTTTTTGTAGAACCATAAAAATGACCATTCTTTATAACAGTATACTTATCAATATTACCATGAGAACCTGTACCCAACCAGAAAAAATCACCACCAATTCCTTGCAAAAATTCAGAACCACCAAAATCAATAACAACTGGTTTACCTGTACCTTTAAAACTCCAAACAACTTCATTATTTCTTACAAAAAATCGTTTCTTTGGAAATTTAATTGATTCAGATAATTCAAAAATAACATTATCTCCTGAAATATCTTCACCAGTTAAATTTAAATAATCGTCTAAATCTTTCTGATTTCGAATTGTTTTCACAATATTTTGATTTTGAACATCTGCAGATAAAACAATATCACTTAAACTTAACAAATTTGAAAATAAAAAAACATTACTTAATTTACTTAATTTCATAAAAACCTCATAATAAAAAAATTATTAATTATTATTATAGCATAAATTATAAAATCTATCATGTTTTTTTGTTACACAAAAACTTAAATCTTTAGGCTTACCTAAAAAAACCTTTAAAAATTTTTAAAAAGAAATAATGAAATCAAACTTTTAATTATGCTAAATATATGTTAAAATTAACTTAAACATATAATAATTAAAGGAGATTTTATGGTAATTTTAGCTTTATTTGGAACGTCTTTTCTTCGGAATAATGATACTAACTCCGTTAATAACATTTATTATAAATAAATTTGCAGCAAAAAAATAAAAAAATATACAAGCTTTTATTTTCTTATACCGCACTTATAATTTCATTAATGATAACTACAGATTTATTCCAATATTTTTGAAGATATACAAGAGGAAAGATATGGAACAGGAATGGATGCAACATATTGGGAAATAGCGCAAAAACGCTTATTTTATGTTTACAATTGTCATAATTGGAATTACTCTTTATAAATTAGGAACTCGCTCACATGAAACTGGAAATATAAAACTCAAAAAAATCTGATAATAATTTCTACATCAACATTAATCGCAGGTTTAATTTTCCCAAACATTATTTATTTAATAGTCCTATTTATTCTTATTCATATAATATCAGATAATTTTAATTTTAATCAATATTACATAATGATAGGGTTAACTATAATTCTTATAATAATTAACGCATTATCCCCTAGTTTTAAACTTTTGCAAACAAGAGAACAACAAGTACAAGAAAAAAATATCACCAAAAATGAACCAATATTCCGATAAATTCAAAAGAACCTTTTGATAATTATAAATTAAACATTATACCAGAAAAAAAGGAAATTTCAGTTTCACATTAGAAAATAAAGATTATAAAACACAAACTATTCCATATGAAACAAGAATCGATCATACCACAAGAGAAACTGAAGAAGATTCTGAAAGTTTAAAAAGTATTAAGAATAATTTATTAGCTTATGAAGATAAAAACCGCGCAAATAACATACTACGATATGAGATAAATAAAGATATACTAAAAAGCTTCAAAAAAATAATGAAACAATCGTAGCTCTCTATAGAGAAGATATATCAAAAGTTAAGTATAACCCAAAAAGGAAACAAATACAACTTAATATTCATTACTTATAATAAAAAAATGATACAACTAAAGATAAAGAAAAAAATTACTTAAAAAAATCTATCAGATAATGAAGCTTTTAAAAACTTTAAAGATACAACAATAACAATGATATTGTCGGATCATTATGAGGGTTATGTCGAAGATCCAAAAATATAAAAAAATGAAATTGAGTTATTCGGCTATACACTCACTATTAAAAAAACGGAAAAAAATCTCTCATGCTGAAGAAATTTAAAAGACCTAAACGGTCTTTTTTATATTAAAAATTTTTATTTTCACTTAAGTGAAAAAAAAATAAAAAAAAATTATTAGCTTAACCTGAAAAAAAAATTAAAAGAAATATACCGAAAGGAAACATTATGGAAAAACAACCAGTTGGACTTAAACTTGACCAATATTTCACAAAAGAAGAATTTATCAGCAGAGTTGCGAGAAAACTCCACCCGTGGAACACGGATGGAGATGAATCGCTATTTTCCTTGATTTTTGATATATTCTTGAACAACCTTTGTGGTATGTTCAGAAACAGTACAAATAAAATATGAACGAGACCAAAATACTGGTTTCCAAAAGAATGATTTTAAATGCTCTGAAAAAGCTCGTCTAATCATTCTAGAACTTGTAGATTTCAAACCATTGATAAAATTCGGTAAGTTTAGTGTTATAGGTGCTTCGAACAGAATATGCACGTGATCTTTGTCATAATTAATTTCCATTAAATTGCAATCATTCTTTTTCATCATTGATTCTACAAAACTTGTCAAATAAGTTTCCATATCATTATTAAAAACTTTCTTACGATATTTTGTAACTAATACAAGATGATATTGCAATAAGAAACAACTATGACGATTTGTATAATATTGATTGTTTTTCTTCATTTTTTTATCAAACTCCTTTACAGTTGTTATTATTTTTGATATAATAAATGTGTAAGATATTTTATCTTATATTATAATAACATAGAAAGGAGGAAATTTCAATGGTTAAAGAGAAAAACTTCACAGTTGTAAAATGTGCTGTTAAAAATGAAGAACTTATTGAGTACTTTACACAAACAGCCCTTTTAAGTAACAATTTAACTAATGTCAATCTATATCATCAAAGACAATGGTTCTTCTATACACAAAACTTATATTATGAACAAAGCCCCAAAGAGAATTTTAAACCATATAAATATGATAGTAAATTGATTGATAACTTAAAAGAGTACATGATTAAATATAATGCTAAACAAATTCTTAAAGGAAAAAAAGAAATAGAATTCATTAAATTTGGATTAGACGCATATTTTTTACATTATTACTTTAAAGAAATAAATCAAGTAGATTATAATCGTAGTGAATTATCCGCACAAACAGCTCAACAAATAACAAGTAAAGTATCTCAAACATTCAAAGCTTTTAGAAAAGCACGTATAAATTTTTTTAAAAATCCTGAAAAATACGAAGCTTGCCCTGAATTACCACGATATAAGAAGAAAAACAGTATGTCAAATTTCTACTTCACTAATCAGGTAACTAAAATAGAAAACGGTATCTTAAAATTCCCTAAAACAAAATTAACATTACCGTTTACTTATGAAATAGAAGGTAAATATACAAGAATGGAAGTAATTCGTAGATATAATGAGTTTGAACTTAGACTTATATTTGAACGAGGTGAAAAACCACAATTTAAAGAGACAGATGTTGTTGCAGCTATTGATCCAGGTGTTACAAATCTTATAGCTATTACGACTAATAAAGGTAAGTCCCTATTAGTCAAAGATAAGAAAGTTAAAAGCATCAATCAATTTGCTAACTATAACAGACGAAGACATAGAACAAATGTTCACATATGCAAATCTCACAAAAAATACTAAATCTGACCAAGAACCACAATAAGAAAGGAAAATCACCATGATACCAAAAATTAAGATTATACAAAACAACCTAACTTACCTAGAATTAGAAGATGAAGCTTATTTTTACAGCTACGATTCCCCTATTTTTAAAATAGTAGACGATATAATCGTAGAAATTTATAAAGATTACAATCGTAGTGCAACCACAACAAGACACATCCACGCATTCATAGACACATATGGTTATATTTCATTAAAAAAAGTTAACCTATTCCCTCTAGACAAAAAAGAACGAAACAAATTAATCAAAAAAGCTTACGAGGAACAATAGATATGAATATAGACCAATATTGTAACAAACATTATCCACATTATGATAAACTAAATAAAGATGCAAAAATCCTTGCCCAAATTAACGTTATCGGATATAATAGACTAAAGTGGATTATTCTTGATAACTTTAACATGGAAAAATTAAAAGAAGAAATTAAAAATGGAAGTAAATATTTAAATAACACACATAATGTAAGCCACTGGGACAAAGTAGCAGGCTTTGAACTTTATAAAAATGAATTTAGAGAAACCCCTTCCCCTATGCGTTCTTCTTTAAAAACAATTGGAATTACTGAGTATACTCCATTAGCAGCTGTGCTTTTACTAAAAAATGCAGCAATAATGGTAGCAAAAGAAGAATTCTAAACCTTCACTAGTTCAGTTAGCTCACGTTCAACTCCCACTAGGTTCTAAAATAACAAACAAAGGAAAACTGAAAAATGAAAAAACTTAAAATAATATTAATTGTAATGTTCTCATTACTCATACCTTTAAGTACAGCATTAGCTTTCACAATCCCAGATAGACCAGAAAATGGATTTTACGATCCAGATAACTATATCTCAATTGAAACCAAAAATAAACTGGTCGAATTCAATGAAAAACATAAAGCAACCGATCATACACAGCTCGGTATTGCTATTGTTAATAATCTTGAAGGTAATGATATTGAGGATATTTCAAGAAAAATAGCCACCTCGTGGCAAATTGGATACCAAAATAGTAACCGTGGTGCCCTACTTTTAATTTCTATCAATGATCATAAATTTAGAATAGAAACATCAAATGAAATGCGTAAAATCTTGACAGATAATGAAGCTTTAGAAATTTTAAATAGCACAAAAAATGAAATGAAAAATCATAATTATGATGCTGCAGTACAAAATATTATCGATAAAATTGATAATGAAATTGCAAAAGAAGCGACTGAACCAAATAAATCTGAAGGAATATACGACCTGTTTATTAAATCACTTATTGTAGCTCCCTTTTTAGCTCTTGCTACCTTAGTATTAAAAATTAAAATCAATAACATAATAGTGAATGAACAATTAGACGCATATAAAAAAGAATGCACAAAAAGAAGTCAATTCGGTTATAACGATGACGATAAATTGTATCCAGATGACACAGAATTTGACAGATCAAGTTGGACAGAAAAACAAATAAATGAGTATGAAAAAGAAAAACAAAAAGAATACTCAAGAAGAAGTGCATATGACTATAAAGGTAATGATAAATTAAGACCTGGTGATAAGAATTTTGATGACACAATGTGGACACAAAATCAAATACTTATGTATTATGCAATGATTAGTTCAGGTAATAGTTCTTCATCAAATAGTAGATCATCATATTCATCATCAAGCACTTCATCAAATTCTAGTGATTCAAGTAGCTGGTCATCTAGCACTTGGTCTGGTGGTGGATTCGACGGCGGTGGTGCGTCAAGTGGTTGGTAAACCTCCCCCATTTTAAAAACAGAAAGGATTAGAAAAAATGTTTAAAAAAATTAATGAAAAAGAACCAATTAAAGTAATATTAAAAGTTAGAGGTTACAATAGAACAGAAAGAGATATTTTAGGTGAAGCTAATACACCTGAAGAAGCTTTAGAAATCATGAATACTTGGATTGAAAAATATTCAACTATAGAATCATATTACCAAAGATATCATAATTATGAAGACACATTAGTGTGCGATTACGGAGCGCATAATGCTAACATTACATTTACAAACTTAAAAATGGAAGATTAATCTAGAACTCGTCTAATTGACGAGTTCTTTTTTTTTTCGGAAACTACGTTTCCGTTTCTCGGGGTCCCACCCCGAACCCCCTATTATTTTTAGAAATTATATTACATTTTTTTAAATAAGAAAGGATTGGGAGGCAAATGCCGAGTCTTTAGTAAAACCTTTAGGCGATTCCAATTAAATTTTTAATTAAATAGTTAACTCCTATCTCTGGTGAGTTTAGAGTACGTTCGATTCGTGCTATAGGAATATAAAAATAACTAGAAAGGATACAACAATTATGAAGGATTTACTAAAAGAAAAAGAACAACTAGAACAGCAACTAACCCTACTAAATAAAAAAATCGAAGAAGCACAAAAAGCTGAAAAATTAATATCTGAAATAAAAAAATAAATCTAAAGAATTAGAATCATTGTTATTAAGTTACGAACTAATTAAAGTTCATTATTTTGAAAACAATAATAAACTATTAATAACAGAATATTCTGATGATGATTATATCGATTTTCAAGAATACGACCCAACTTATGAAACAACGTTATACAAAAAAGAATTCGATAATTTACACGAAACCCTAGAGGTATTGGATGCAGCTATTAAAAATCACAAAATGATCACAAATAAATTCAAAATCAGAAGTTTAAAACCACTTCTTTATGATTACGAATATAGTTTAGGTAATATAATTGATGATGATACATTAATTATTCAGTACTCGGATTATGTCATCACTTCATTCCCGGAATCATTCAGGCTTTCACTAAATACAAAAATCAAAGTGTCTGATAGTGATACTGTAGACTTAAAAGTTCATACTATCATCTCATACAATTACGATATAAACAAAGAATATTCAAAAAATATTGATGGTATCGAATTTCAAATAAACTATAATGATTATTCAGATTACACTAATCGTTTTGAAGAATTTGTATGTGAGATTAAAGATGTTAAAATAGATGAAATCTATAATACATTACTAAAAGTTAGAACACTTGCTTTTAGTAATTCACACTTAGTTAAACTAAGTACGTTTAAAAATTAAAGAAAGGATACAAAAATTATGAAACATTTGTATGAAAAAAGAGCAAAGCTACACGACGAATTAAACAAAATTGATCAAGAAATCGCTATTGCTGAAAATTACAATACTATCAAATCATCAATCGAAAATAAAATTGAACAATTAACTGATAAATTAAATAAAATTAATATACCTATCGCAGTTGACCAAAGAGCCCTAGATTACTGCATTGAAATATACACTGAAATCAAAGACGGTGAAAATAAACTCTCAGCCCCGATATATCAAATAGAAGAACTAGATACCATTCAAGACGCTGACTATATCCTAACAACGCTACTCGAAAATTTCGAACTATTAGCATTAAAAAGCAATATAATAAGACAATTATCAGAAGAGAATCTGGGAATACGCATAGAGGTTGGTTCCAATTTAAACAAATTAAATACATATAAAAAGACTGCACTTATTTCAAACAAAGTAAATGTTTCATTTATTTCACAATATACATTAACAATAAATGAAAACAACACTATTAACATTGCATTTGCACATAACTATGAAACAAATGATCCCCTTAAAAAACACCAACAAAAAAATATACTTTGTAAAAACATCCAACACAATGTAGAGCATCGATCACTTGGATCTCAAACAAGCGAAGAGTATTTTTCCGGTGAATTTAAGAATATAAAATTAGAAGAATTGATTCAATTCATAAAAACACTTGAAAGTGAAATAGCACAAGAGTCTGAAATATTAAGTTTCAAAAAATTAAAACTTGAGTATTAATTTAAAATATTATTATACGATAACCTATCTCTGGTGAGCTTTGAGCACGTTCAATTCGTGCTATAGGAATATTTAAATTTAGAAAGGATACAAACACAATGGCAAACGAAACAGAAGCATGGGGATCAGTTACAATCTACGCCCCAACAAAAGACGCATTAGAAGACTTTATTTATCTTAAAATTTTATCAGAAAAAAACGCAACATACACAACTGAATTTTCTGACTTCCCTCCCTACACAACCCCTACTGAAGATGAAATTTCATATGAAAAAATGATTCAAGTTTTATACGGTAAACACGATGTATACATGGAAAAAGACGGTTCATGTTCTGTCAATTTAGCATTATGCGGTGTCGGACGTTGGACATTTGGACAAAATACGCGTTGGTTTTTCTCTTATCCGTTTGAAGAATTTGAATACGAGACGCCTAGACAAAACAAACTTCAAGATGATCTTAAAAAATTAAGTTTCAGAGCTGAATTTGAAATTGAAGAAGAAGAAATTGATATTTCTTACTCTCACGACCTATATGAAGTTGCGTGGAATAACGGTGAAACAGACTTTAAAGAGAAAAACATCAAATACGAGCGAATCTTACCGCACCACGATGAATTTTCAATTGGGCAATATGATTAATTGGGAGGTTAGATTGGGAGGCGAATGTCGCCGAGTCTTTGGTTCATCCTTAGGCGATTCCAATTAAATTTTTAATTACACAGCATCCTATCTCTGGTGAGCTTGAGCACGTTCGATTCGTGCTATAGGAATTTTCCAAAAAACAACGGAGGAAAAAAATGAAAAACGAAATTAAACAAATAATTATCGACACTATTGATAATATAAAAAAACACAAAACTAATAAAGCATTAATCAAAGAGATTAAGACAAAAACAAAAGAATTAGAACAACTTCTAAGTGACCCTTTACCAATCACAATAGAATGTAATATTCTTCACGATCGTATATGGATAAACTATTTTGAAAAAGATTACCTCCTTTCAAGTAACAACGATTACATACGACAATCCATAAACAAACAAATTACACCTGAGAAATTAACATACGTTTTATCTGAATTGGATGAACAAATTATTAATTACAAACTGATTAAAAATAAATTAACGGTAATTAAACAATTACCACGAACAAAAAAAAACCCATTCACTTTCAATTATCTTAACATATTAAATGCAAAGAATCATTTAGAAATAGATTATATCGATAAATTCATAGTGTGGAACCAAGCGCAATTCACATTTGATTTACACTCAAATATTACTTTCACAAATAATAATACAGTTAATATGGATGTTTCCTTTATAGTCTCTCATCCTCGTGAATCAGAGCGTATAGAAACATTAAATGGACTTGAATTCACTATTGTACCTGATATCTGCTGCAATAACCCTATGAGACGAGAAAAATTTACTTGCTACGTTAATGATATTAGTATAGAAGAAGTGTATGAAACATTTAAAAAAATAATAAGTACCGTTTCTGATAATTCTAAATTAATGGCATCAGCATGGCCACTCGAGCAACATAAATCTAAAAATGAATAATTCTGAAGCAAAAAGCCGAGTCTTTGGTTCATCCATAGGCAATTCCAATTAAATTTTTAATTACAGAGACAACCTATCCCCTCTCGATTGGGAGGCGAACAGCCAAGTTTAAGGTTACCCTTAGGCGATTCCAATTAAAGTTTTAATTATATAGACAACATCCTACTCCTGATGGACAATGAGCGCGTTCAATTCCTACTGTAGGATTTTTTTTCAAACAAGAAAGGATACAAAAAAATGACACATACAATTAACGAACAAGACTTTATTGAATACTTAAAAACACGTGATGAGCTTTACACAAATAACAAAGGTTATATCACTTATTCAGAATATTATGATTATCATGATGAATTAAGTTCCAAAACTATGGCTAAAATTCTAAAAAATAAAGAACCGGATATCTCACTTGAAACAGAGGTTCAGTGGTACTTGGAAGAAAACGACTGGATTACATACAGTTATGTATTTCATAAAATCAACAAAGAATATGCTGAGTCTAGAAAATTAGACTTTGATGAAGTTCAAGATGAACTAGCTGAGTTAATCATGGAACATGTTGACTATAACTCAAACGTTGATACATTAATCGCAAACTCTAGCCCAGATGATCTTCATATTATTTTCGGAGATAACTGGGATGACGATTACGATAAGATGTTTAAATGGAATGCATATAAAGCATACTTCGAAAACGCGGGGACAACAATAGATGAATTAAACGAAGCTCTATTAGAAACTGAACTTGGTTGGTTACTAACTACGCAAGGTTATAAACCATCTGATGTATTTGAAAACCATAAAAAATCATTAGGAAACGAATTCCTAAACCAAGTCTATTCAGAACTATTTGACTATGAAAACACGCTAGAAGGAACTCAGTTAACTGCTGCACTAGAGTCAAATAATTGGGATGCTATTGTAGCGATTCATGAACACAAACCATTTGTAATTAACGCCGGCTCAGCTTTTGGTTTATATGATAGTGTTCATGGTTCTGGTGGTGGTTTTGAAATTAGACTTGAGAAAGATATTGTTATAAAAGACAAACAATATGAATACGGACTTTATGAATCAAACAGTCCATATGGTTATAGCCCATCTAATACCTATGGTGGTAGTATGGCTAATGGACGTGACAATATTGCAGTCGCCTAATCTGGAAGATATTTTTCTCAAAAAACAGAAAGGATACAAAAATTATGACACAACAAATTAACGAACAAGATTTCCTAGACTACTTAACAACACGTGATGAACTTTGGTCTCGTCATAGCGGTCAACTTGTCTACTCAGAATATTATGACTATCGTGATGAACTAAGCGCTGATACTATAGCAGAAATTCTTAAAAATAAAGAATCAGATACAACACTTGAAACTGAAGTACAATGGTATTTAGAAGAAAACAATTGTCTTACATATCACGATGTATTTAGCCAAATCATCTATGATTACACCGAGAAAAACGAACTAGATTTTGACGAAGTTCGAGACGACTTGGAGCAATTACTTTATGATAATGTAGACTACGATTCAAATGTTGATACATTGCTACGTAACTCATCACCTGACGATCTTCATATTATTTTCGGAGAAAATTGGGATGATACTTATATTGAAATGGAGAAATGGAACGAATATAAATCGTACCTAGAAGACCACGAGACAACTCAAGATGAACTAAATGAAGTGTTATCAAAAACAGAACTTGGTTGGTTACTTGAAACACAAGGCTATAAACCTTATGATGTGTTTAAAAATCATAACAAAGAACTTCGTAATAAATTCCTAGACCAAGTATATTCAGAATTATTCGAATATGTCACATCACTTGCGGGAATGCAACTTACCGCTCCACTTGAATCTGATAACTGGAACGCAATCCTTAGAATCCATGAACGTAAACCTTTTATTATTAAGAAAGGTTCTGCCTTTGGATTATTCAACAGCGTACACGGTTCAAGTGCCGGATTTGAGATCGAACTAGAAAAAGATATTGTCGTACAAAATAAAGATTATGAATATAGCATAACTCAGTCAGGTAACCCTTATGATTATAGTCCTGGATACGTCTGTGGTGGTAGTATGGCTTGTGGACGAGACAATCTTGCTATTGCATAATCTTGACTTATCTGATTTAATATTTTATAATTAATTTATAACAATTTTGCCTGACTCAATCGCGGTCGCTAGCCCAACCGAGTCTTCAAAATAATGCGAGCGACCGGTCCCACTAGCGAGGGATCACGCCAAACAAGTACGCCTTGGCAAAGCGTAAATCCAGTCAAGCGTGACACTGGATTTAAAATTTATTACCTGTTTTGCAGAATTAAGGTAACTGCAAAACTTTAAATATTCCAATATCACCAATCTCCTTTAAGATTAAAGATATGAAAAATCTGCATGGTAAGCAACGATCCTGATTCTGGTTTTTGGGATTATTTATTATTTTCGTAAAGATTAATTGGGAGGTTGTAAAAAAAACAGCCGAGTCTTTGGTCCACCTTAGGCGATTCCAATTAAATTTTTAATTAACTAGTTATAATTTAAGATTGGGAGGCGAATAACCGAGTCTTTGGTTAAACCTTAGGCGATTCCAATTACATTTTTAATTACAAAGATAAAGTTTAAGTTACCTCCTTTAATTTTGGAGGTAACTTACTTTATTGTTTTCACAGAGTTTAAAAAGATTGTTTTAATTTCTGTGAAGATAATAAAACTTGGAAATTGAACTCCAAAATTATCTTCACTGCATTTTTGTATCCTGCCTTGTTTTTAGAAAGCTTAACGTCTAAGAACTATACTACAATTGGGAGGTTGTAAGAAAAACAGCCGAGTCTTTGAATTAAATCATAGGCGATTCCAATTAAAATTTTTAATTAAAAAGATATTTTCATGTAGAATTTCACACAGAGAAAGAATCTTAAGAACTATACTTTACACTAATTCATTTAACACCTAGATCCATTCTTTAGTGAAATCTATAACCCAAAAACAAGGCACCTTTTTATTATTTTCATGAAGCTTAAAAACGTATTTTAATTTTTTTAAGTTTCCTGAAGGTAATAATTTACCTTCACATTTTTTGTATCCTTAGTTTACGCTAACTTTACTGCGATATTGGATTTCTAACAACAATTTTAAAGATTCATAGATTGAGAGGTTGTCTTATAAACAACCAAGTCTTTGAGCAATCTTAGGCGATTTCAATTAAATTTTTAATTAAAAAGTAAAAAAACATATAAATACATTATAACAACAGAAGTCTTATATCAAAGTTACCGTTAGCGTAAATTCTTTTTTAATACAAAAAAATATTGAGATTGGGAGGCTGATAGCCGAGTTTAGGATTTTTCCTAGGCGATTCCAATTAAAATTTTAATTACACAGTTAAATTTAAATCACCTCTATCACAAATTAGAGGTGAATATTTTTCTACTAAAAAAATATTGACAAAAATTAAATAATAAATTATAATAAATAAATGTGAAAAACGCTAAAGAAGTTATGCAGCTTTGGCGTTTTCATTATGGAAAAATAAAATTTTAAATGAAAGGATGTGCATTTGTAAAATGGGACTAAAATTAATAATAGAAAAATGTCCAAAAATAGAAAGTGTATCATACGAAGAATACGTTGATTCATACGACGGATATTACGAAACTGGAACTCGAGGTGCCACAATTCAATGTTATTTTACAGAATTAGCGCGCTGGAACAAACATTATGAATTAGACGCTTGGTTTAAAAATAACATTAAAGAATATTATAAAACGGATCAAAGCAGAATTTATCAGATCGACTTACCTCTTCTGATTAAACTTAAAAATTATTGGTCAAAAGAACACCCTGAAGATAAAGATACAATTTATCAAATAAACGAAGTGTTCAAAAACGTTAATTCAGAACTTGAACGTTTATACTACAATCCTAGCCACTAAGGTTAGGATATTTTTTAAGGAGAAATAAATGCAAACATTATTATACGAAAAATTAGACGAAAACACACTATCAATAAACTTTAAAGACGAAACTTTAATTATATCAAACATGGATGATAAAACATTAAAAGAATACACTGAAAAGTTAAAAGAACTTGAAGGTACACTACTTTATGATAATCAGGTTTTAAGCTTAGAAGAATTATTAGATAGATATTTTCACGATATACAACTGAGGTAAAAAATTATGAAAAAATTAATTATAGTAACATTAATTAGACAACTACTAAACGTTTTAAAAATAAGCTGGCTACCCATTTACAAAGCAAAAAAAGTAAAAAAATAAAGTTTATAAAAATAAGTAAGAATTATATTAAAACAAAATATTTCAACGCCCCAACAGCTAAAAAAATTGCGTTTTTATTAAAATACAAATAAAGAACACAGGTAAGCTCTCCTGTGTTCTTATTTTTTTACTTGAAAACGTCAGGTGTTATATTATTAACAGAATTTAAACGTTCTTCCACCCTATCATCCAATGACTCTAAAGACTCAATATATCCCCCTAATTTAAGTAAATCTTTAAATAAATCTAAATCTGATAACCCACCTAATCTAGGTAAAACTTGTTTACCAGTTAATCCAAGTTTATTTAAAATGTCATTATAATTACATTCAATCACATCTACAGTATTAGCCATTACAACTGGATTCTTATAGAGATCTTTATGCTCACGAAGAATAATTCTTACATTTGCACCTAACCCAATTGAAAGTATTGTTCCCAATTTATCTATCAAATCATAACCAAGGATAGTATTACGATTTTTATCAGCAAATATGTTGGAATCGATAAAGTAGTAAACTACATCAAATTTAGTTCTTGACGCTAACCCATCAAATCTAGCCTTAGTAGATTCTACACAATGTAAATATTCATAATAAGGATCAAAGTTAACTCTATACTCTTCTACTAATTTATCAAAGACGTTAGAACTAACTATTAAATTACTAACCGAAACATACTCAAAAGTTTTAGCATGATCATAATCACTAATTCTTTCTAAATATCTATACGGAATACTATCTAACGAAGTTCTTCCTGATGAATAATTCTTAAGAGTATCATAAGGAATAAGTGTAGATTCAGCTAATTCTTTTAGATTATATTTTTTTAAACAGCTTTAAGTTTCTCAAGTTTTAATAATTGTGTCATAAAACCACCTCTTTAATTTATTTATAATTAAATTATAACACAACTTAATGTTAAATACAACACCAAAATAAATGTTATTTTTAACACTAAAATTTAAAATTTCTTTAAAAACCATTGTAAAATAACCAATTTCATATTATAATTAATATATATATAACAAGAAAGGAAAATTCAAATATGAGACAATTTCAACACATGTTAGGTAGATCACCTGATCACGTGGCTGCTAAAGTTTATGACACTCTTCAAAGGTACGGTACAGCTTGCGTTATTGAGAAAAATGACAGACTTAAAGTTGACCACCAAACACTTAGAACAAACGTTATAACAATCTATTCCATCACTAAAAAAGAACTCATAAAACTAGATTTACACAACGACTCTGAAAAAGCTACTGAGTATATTAAAGAAGAACTCTTAGATCGTGCTAGAATGTATGATAAAGTTACGGGAAGGATTAAAAATGATTAAGTCACTAATAGCAACAATGCAAATGATCTTTGGATATATATTATTTGCTTCAATACTAAATTTAATCTTACCTGCACATACCGGTAATATTAAAATTGTGATCTTTGGTGCATTCTTATTATTTATAAACGTTTCTGAACACCCAACAAGCCATCATAACCCTTTCGCTTTTTCATTAACCTTTAGAAGCTGGGTTCACGTTCTTTTTGGTAGTGACTATGAAGAACCTGAACCAATAGATAAAATTCAAGATTCACCCAAAAAAGATGAATAAAACTATTGATTTTAAAGTAAAAATACGGTATAATATTAATAGTCACCTCTCATTCCTGGTGGACAGAGTACGCTCGATTCGTACGTGACCTGGTGGTTGCGAGCATGTTCGATTCATGCTATGAGAATTCGTGCATAAAACTGTTCCTTTTATTTGAATTATTTGGCTAATAGGACTTACAGTTCGCACAACAAAAAAAAAACTAACGCATAAAATTGTTCCTTTTTACTAATTTATTATCGAAAATGGACTTACAATTCGCGTTAAAAAAAACTAAACAGGCATAAAAACGTTCCTATTTTAAAGTAAGTTTGGAATACAAGATTACGTTTCGCCTTTTAATAAGCTTAAGCTTTCCCCGTGCCTTGGCGGCTTTAAAGTGCGTTCGATTCGTGCTACGGGAATTTTTTAATTTCATACGAAAGGATACAAAAAATATGAATAAAATATTAGAAATAGAATTAAAACACCTTAAAAAAATCAATGTTAATCACATCGACACTGAACATGCTACACTAGAAAATGTTACTGAATTAGTTCGACGTGGTATTTTTATTGAACCATTAATACCTATTAATACTAGCATTAAAAACGCAATTATAGAACGTTATGGTTTCGATTTTAAAAACGCAAATTCAACATTTTACAAAACTTATGAAGAACGTTTCAACAAACCATGGCTAGAAGTTGTCCTTGAAAGATTAATCCACTATGCTTCTTCTGGTGAAATTATCCCAAATGAAGTTGATGATCTTGTTTATGATTACGTTAAGAAAAACTTTGTCAAAATACAAATTGTTGAAGAACAAGAAATTAAAGAAGATTTAACAAACTTAGTTAGCTCACCTTTTGCATTACCTTCAAACGAAATTAATAGTTTCTTTGTAGTATTAAATTACTATAAAATTGAAGAAATAACAGGTAATAAAGAATTACAAATTAAATTCGCTGCTGAAAATAAAAGAGTTTTAAAAGACCATAACCTATTTTTACGTGAATTGTACTATCTACTGTCAGGTGAAACAACACTAATTAAAAGTAAAAACAATTTAGCTAATATTTACGGAATTCGTTCATTCCTTATTCGTAATAATTATTCTCTTGAAAAAATTGAACAATTAATTTTAGAATATAAAGACAAATACGGATTAATAGAACTTGCTAAACACTTTAGACCAAATAAAAAATTATGGTTAATTATAAGACATAACGTACCTGCAGTGCGTCCAATAATCAATAAAATTAAACGATTATCTGAAAAAGTTCACGTTGACCACACACCAAAACTTGTAACAGAGTATACAGACGAAGAAATCAACAAAATGAATGTTTATCAGCTAATTAAAGCATTTAACTACGTTCGTGAAAATAGACGTATCACAAAAAGTGCATTCTTCCACAATGGATACCCTAAATTAGAATATGTGCAAGCTTATAAAGTACGTAATGGACGTGTTTATGTTAAGAAAAAAGATTGTAAAGTTGAAGATGATTTAATCTTAAAACTTTTCGCTACTGAAGTTAAAATCACAAATAGATTACGTGAAATCTTTAAAGATTCTAATAAGAAAATTTATTTAAAATCAGACGACAGTGTTTCTATTAAAATGCCAACTTCAGGTAAATCCTTCATAGGTAACTACCCTATGTTCACATCTGTTACTACTGATAAAAACAAGCCTTATCAAGTAGGTTTTTATTGGAACGTTCATTGTGATTTAGATTTACACACTAAAAGTATCACAGGTAATCATGTAGGATTCTACGGTGAAGGAGATTCAAATGTAGTTTATTCAGGTGATATGATTGATTTAAACAAACATGGTTTTGCTGCAGAATCAATGTTAATTAAAGAATCTAAAGATTCGTCTTACACATTCTCACTTCAACCTTACTCTATTTATTACAACACTAAACCTGAAGCTACCCTATTTGTGGCTACAAGTACAGATGTAAATTATAAGAGAGATGATATTGTAAAACCTGAAGAAGTAGTTTTCTCTGCTAAAATTCCAGCAGATAAACCTTATACTTTTGCTGTTAGTGTGGATGAAAAACTAATCTTAACAAACTTACAAGCTGGTGGTAGACTACCGGATGAAGAAACAGCTCAGTTATTAATAGAAGCAATGGTCAGAAAAGAACAAGCTGCTATGACGATACATGAGTTTTCAGATATTACTGGTATTGAAATTACTGAAGAAATCGACGAAGACACAATCGATTTTACGAACGAAAAAATTTCAACAAACAGTTTTATTGAACTATTAACAGTTTAGAAGATTAACAGACCGACATTTTTGTCGGTCTGCTTTCAAAAATTAGGAGGTTTTTATGTTAATTTTATTTTTAATTATAATTGGTATTTTACTTGCCCCTGCAATAATTTATTATGACTGTGCACTTATTATTGGACTATTACTTCACAAACTATCAAGGGATGACCACAAAGACGCTATAGAATACGAAACGTCACTGTATGATGATATAAAATAACAAATATCTCATTAGTATGTCAAAGAAAGGAGAAAAAAATGAAAAAATTATTAACTATAATGTTAATATTTCCATTTTTGTTTACTAGCTATGCACACGCATCACTAGAAATACCTGATAAACCAGTATACAATATATTTGATGATAAAAACTACTTAAGATATGATTCTGTCAATAAAGTGATCGCTTTTAATAAAAAACATAAAACAAAAGATGAAAATTTAGAATTATTCGTCTATACCACAGACACACTAGACAATGAAGATCCTAATAATTTTTGCAAAATAAATTACTTGAAAAAAATGGAAAGTAAAAAGACACAGATAATATCGTCATTATAATGTCTATAAAAGACAGAAAACATTTAATTATCCCGTCAACTAAATTACAAGAAACATTAAATAAAGATGTTTTAAAGAAAAATTAATGATAGTCTATTATCAGATATCCGTAGAGGTGATTATGATACTACCCTATTTAACATGGTAACAAGAATTGATGATGAGTTAAAGGAAAAAAACCAGTAGAAAAATGAATTTAATATTTCCAAACTTAAAAAGACTTTTTTTGGTTAATACCACTAGTTGCACTAATTTACATTATATCAATAATTTTTAAAAACTAAGGACAGAATATGAAAATACAATTTAAAAGAAAAATAACACAATAACAAAAAAATTAAATATAAATCATTTTTTTATATGTAAAAAAATACCTCTACTTCTAATATTATACGGTATCGTAATTTCAGCATTAATATCTTTTTGGTCTTGATACAATAAGTGACTTATTCACACTAAAAAGGGATTATTATGATTGCAACACTATCATTTTTAGGATACAATATACTAAATAATTACATATATTTTAAAGAATTAAAAGAAAAAGTAAATGCACATGAGAATGAAGGTATACAGACATACATAACGCTTTATGATGTCGAGATTATAGATAAAGTATCCAAAGTAACAGGCGCGCTTAAAAATAGATATGAATATACATTCATATGGCAAGATAGAGTTTATCCTGGAATTAAAAATGAAGTAAACGACAATATTATTGGTCCAAAATTAAAAGACTATTTATTAACAAGTAACGGTATCGACATCCCTGGTAAAATTGTAAATGATACAATTTATGTCGATCCCACTTTAATAGAAGAATACTTAAACAAAAAGACAAGCTAAAATAGCCTGTCTTTTTTTATTTTACATGTTTTCTAATCTTTTAATTCTTTTTTCCATCTTCGGATGCGTTGAAAACCATTCACTGTCCATTGGATTAGCGATGTACATACCGCTAGAATCACGTCCTACATCTTCTACCTCGGCATTACCACTAATTTTATTAAGTGCTGATATTAACGCTTTAGGATTTCTCGTGAATTTAACTGCCGTAGCATCAGCTTGATATTCACGCTGTCTAGATATCGCTAAATTTATCATAGGTGCAATTATAACACCTAAGATAAGTCCAACAACAGATAACGCTAATAATATAGGATTGTTATTCTCGTTATCTTTACTTCTAAACGAATTAAGTGTGAACTGTACAATTATTGATATAACAGCACCTAAAGCAACAGTAATTGTCTGAAGCCTTATATCATAATTTCTAATATGAGCCATCTCGTGAGCGACTACACCTTCAAGTTCAGCTCTATTCAACGTATTTAGTAGACCACGCGTCACAGCAACAGCTGAATTTTCATGATTTGGTCCTGTAGCAAATGCGTTTAACCCATCACTATCTATAATATAAAGCTTTGGTTTAGGTACATTCGCAATAAGTGCCATATCCTCTAGTATGTTATTTAGGATATAAGTCTTCTCATCAAAACTTGTAACTTCATAGGCATTATTCATGTACATAACAACTGATGTACTATTACTCATCATAGTAAACGTATAAATAACTGCGAAAACACTAGCACCAATGATACTCATTCTAGGGTCTACTCCTAAATAATATCCAGCAGCAGCACCTATCAGAAGAAAAAGAATTATGTATAAGAAAACAACAAGAATCGTTCTTCTTTTATTCTTTTTTATCTGATCATATAGCATAACTAAAACTCAACTTTCGGAACTTCTTTAAGTGATTCAGGAACAGCTAACATTTCTTTTAATCCAAAATTAAAAGCTTTTGCAAAAAAGTTAGTTGGAAAAGACTGAACTTTCGTATTGTAAGATCCAACTGCACTATTGTAAAGTTGTCTAGCATAAGAAACTTTATTTTCAGTGTTTGTTAACTCTTCTTGTAAATGTAAAAAGTTAGTGTTTGCTTTAAGATCAGGATAGTTTTCAGCTAATGCAAAAATTTGTGGAAGTTGTTTTGACATCTGATTAGATAGTTCCATTTGCTCAGCAAGATTAGTAGATTCTTTAATCGCATTTCTAAGCTCAACAACTGCTTGAAGTGTTTCATTTTCATGCTTAGCATAACCTTTAACAGTATTTACAAGATTTGGAATCAAATCATTACGACGTTGTAATTGGACATCAATTTGCGCCGCAGCTTCCTCCGTTTGTACTTTACTTTGAACTAAACCATTGTACATAGCTGCTAAAATTAATACCACAACAATGGCAACAATAACAATAATAAGTGTCATATATCGTATCTCCTTTTTAAATAATATTTATATATTAATTATATCACAATTAGTTGGAAATTACTTATTTTTTTTTACGATTTTCATACGAAAATCTTAAACCTTGCTATCGCAAAACAAATATTGGACAAATTGGACAAACTTAAAAAAAAAAGTGTCCAGATGTGTCCACTCCTTGGTATGACTAAGATTAAGAGAGTCAGCTGAACAAATTCATGGACAAATTGGACAAACTCCAAAAAAAAATGTCCAGACGTGTCCAGACCTTGATATAACTAAAATCTCACTATCTTGCTGGACAAACTGGACAGATTGGACAAATTTCAAAACACTTTATATAAATTTTAATTTTATTCACTTTTTTTTCATTTCGAGTTAAAAAAATGTCCAATTTGTCCAAAGTGTCCACTCACCCTCTACGAGTCCACTTATACCAAGGTCTAAAGCGATTGGACAAAATCTGGACAAAAAATTAATTTGTCCGCTGCATGACAATTCACCTAAATTGTCAGAAAATTCACACTAAACAAAAAAAGTAAGGCTAGTATCACACTAACCTTACTTTCTATTACCAATCTATTCTTTATCTTTTTTTTGTCTTCTAAGTCCTAGAATTGAACCAACTCCAACAGCTAATGTTGCAAATGCAGCATATGACTGACTACCAGTTTCAGGTAATTTCTTACCACTTGGTTTATATTTAGACTCACCTATATTTTTAATATTATCAGACACCACTTTTTTATCTACAGATTTATCATTATTTAAATTCTCTAATTCTTTTTTAACTTCACTTGAATTTTTAACAGGAGTTTTATTTGATTCATTGGTAGATTTCTTAGTTTCATCTTTAACATTTGTATCTTTAATTTCAGAATTCTTATCATTTAAACCATTTTTTGATTCTTCGCTCGTTTTAGGTATATCTTCTAATTTATACTCAGGAAGTTCATGTACAAGTGGATCAATAATATTCCCTTCACCGTCAAGTCCATTTCCAGATAATATTCCAGAATACTCAGGCTTCTCATTTATAAGTGTATCACCATTTTCATGTTTGATAATATTATCAAGTTTACGTTTTTCCTCTTCAAGTCTAACTCTTTCTTTTTCTAGTCTGTCTTTTTCAAGTTTATTTAACTCTTCAAGTTCTAAACGTAGTTTTTCTTTGTCAAGTCTTAATTTTTCAGCTTTAAGTCTTTCAACTTCTTCACGCTCTTTTTGTTCTCTATTAACTAATTCAAGTTCAGCTTTTTCTTTTAAAAGTTTTTCTTCTTCACGTTTAAGTTTTCTAAGTTCTTCTTTATCATGAGCTAGTTTTTCAAGTTTTTCCTTTTCAGCTTGTACTTTTGTTAAACGCTCTTTTTCAAGTCTCTCTTTTTCTAATTTTTCATGTGCAAGTTTCTCAGCTTCTTGTTTCTCTCTCGCTAATTTTTCTAAACGTTCTTTTTCAATTCGCTCTTTTTCCAATTTTTCACGAGCAATTTTCTCTGCTTCTTGTTTTTCTCTCGCTAATTTTTCTAAACGCTCTTTCTCAAGTCTTCCTTTTTCTAATTTCTCACGAGCTTGTCTTTCAATCTCAACTTTCTCACGTACAAGTTTCTCAGCTTGTTCTTTAGCTAAACGTTCTTTTTCTAATTTTTCACGTTCTTGTCTCTCAGCTTCTTCTTTCTCTTTAGCTAGTTTTTCCAAACGTTCTTTTTCACGTGCTAATTTCTCAGCATTTTCACGAGCCAAACGTTCTTTTTCAGCTTTCTCACTAGCAAATTTTTCAAGCTCTAATCTTTCGCGTCTCAATCTATCAGCTTCTTCTATATCCTTAGCTTTTTTCTCAGCATCAGCTTTTAATTTTGCTAATTTTTCAGCTTCTTCTTTTTCTTTTTTAGCTTGCTCTTCTTTTTCACGAGCTAACTTTTCAGCTTCTTGTTTTTCTTTAGCTAATTTTTCTAAACGCTCTTTTTCAAATCGTTCTTTTTCTAATTTTTCACGTGACAATCTTTCACTTTCAGCTTTCTCACGAGCAAGTTTCTCAGATTGTTCTTTTTCAAGTCGCTCTTTTTCTAATTTCTCACGTGCTTGTCTTTCAGCTTCTTGTTTATCTTTAGCTAATTGTTCTAAACGCTCTTTCTCAACCCTTTCTTTATCAAACTTCTCTTTTGCAAGTCTCTCATTTTCAGCTTTTTCACGAGCTAACTTTTCAGCTTCTTGTTTTTCTTTTGCTAATTTTTCCAAACTTTCTTTCTCAAGTCGTTCTTTTTCTAACTTATCTTTTTCACGTGCTAATTTTTCTAAACGTTCTTTTTCTAATTTCTCATGTTCTTGTCTCCCAGCTTCTTCTTTCTCTTTAGCTAGTTTTTCCAAACGTTCTTTCTCAAATCTAACTTTCTCAGCTTTTTCTTTTTCAACACGCTCTTTTTCTAGACGTTCTTTTTCTAATCTCTCACGCTCTAATTTTTCTTTTTCTAACTTCTCTTTCGTAAGATCTCGAGCACCTACCTTAATAATAGTTTTACCAGCTTCTTTTACAATAACTTCACTAGTTTTCTCACTAATATTACCAGTTTTTGGATCTACTGAATATTCAGTAACAATTTTCTTACTTCCTTTACTACCAGGAATAGTTAAATCATCACCAACAACTCTTGTATTATCCATAACACGTTCTACAGTAGGTTCTATATCAACAAACTTAACATCATCTCGAGCTGCAACTTTAACAATACGCTTAACAGGTTCTTTAATAATCTCCGGTTCCCGCTTAACATGTAAAAGACCTGTAGCAGGTTCAACATCAAAAGTCATTAACCTAGTTTTAGCACCATCATGACCACTAACATCAATATTTGGTTCTCCTTTTTTACGAGAATCGTCTTTTACATACTCAACTTCAGCTTTTAAAACCTCAATAACAACTTCTTTCGGTTTTGTACCAACCTCGATTAAACCACTATCATATTTAGGTTCTAACCACCACTTAGTAATCTCATCATATTTTGAATCTTTATCATTCCAAACATAAGTTGTTTGTGTCACACGAGTTACAGTTTTTGCCTCACGTATAACTTTTCTATAACCTACATCCATTTTCTCATTAGGCATATAATCATAAACAGGATCTAGAACTCTTCTCTCTATCTTATCTTCAGGTTTAGGTAGACGCTGATCTTTCTTATCATCCTTCTTATCATCATTACGAACTTCATCTTTTAAATATACAGGTTTAATTTCATTACCATCAATCACACTCTTGATCCAATCAAGTTGCTCTTTAGAAAACTTAATACCACCAGCTCTATGACCCACTACACCATTTTGATGAACACCAATAAGTTCACCTTGAGTATTGTACATCCCACCACCAGACATACCTGGCGCAGAACCTTGATAACCAACACCCATAATGTTAGCCCCGTAATTCTCAACACTTTCTACTTTACCATTAAGAATTGGATTAAGTTTACCAGCAGGATAACCAAACACATGAATTGTATCACCTTGTTTTAAGGTAGTAACATCCTCATGAAGTTTAGCACCAGTTTCCCCTGTAAATTTATTACGAAGTTTAATAACAGCTAAGTCATTTTTAAATCCATTAATGAATCCTTCACGATTCCAAAAATGAACATCAGCATTACTAAACCTAACTTGTTTACCGTTCGGAAGTGTTGCTAAATGAACATCCCCATTTTTGTTAACATTGTTATCAACAGTAATTGGATTGTTTTTAGTATTTAAATGAACAAAATTATGTGCAACAGTAACAATCGTATCATCATTAATAAGTGTACCAGAACCAAGACCTGCTTCTGATGTTAGTGCCACAGTAGCTCCAAAATTCTTCTCACCATTTGGAACTCCTTTAATTTTATCATCTGGTGCAAGTGTAGGCACTCCAGGTTTACCTGTATCAACTTTACCATTAACAGTACGATTAAATTTATTTCCACCATCAACAATCATTTTGATAACAGTTTTACCTAAACTAAATTTACTAGCATAATCCTTACTCCAAGAATCATTAAACTTTTTATTAATGTTTTCTCCGTCGATAGAAACAATTGTTGCATTAGGATTATCTTTAAAATATTCTCTTGTTAGATTATCAGTTTTAAAGTTATATGTAAATCCTTCACCAACAGAACCTTTTCCAACAGATCTTTCAAATAAAACTTCCCCAGTCTTATTAACTGCTTTTATTACAACTTCACCAGTTTCTTTACCAGAAATTAACATAGCTCGTCCATTACTATCAAATCTATATTTAGCACCATTAATGTCACGCTCTGTATTAACTAAAGCTTTATGATTATCATCATAATAATATTTATCATTACCATTTACAAACCAACCCTTGATTCCGTGTTCAGCAATCATTGTATTGATCCATTTACGATGTTTATCTGTAAAGAATAAACCACCGCCGTACTGCGCGACATCATCACCAAAATCAGTATTTGTACCATGTTGATGAATTCCTACTAATTCACCTTTTTCATTAAATATAGGTCCACCTGAAAATCCACCAAGAGCACTTGTATTATATGAACCACTTCCTGTGCTTTCATCTAAAGAATTAAGTGTACCTGATACTTTATACATTTTACCATTAACTAGTTTAGCTTTAACATCATCAGATAATCTCTTAGAAGAAAGTCATTTGGATAACCCATAAAGGTTATCTTATCACCTTGTTTCGCAACACCTAAATCTCTTGCATGATCTTCACCATTTGTCATAGCTTCAACTGGCTTTTCAGTAACAACAGCCGCCAAATCACCAGAATAAGAAGTTACAAATTCTTTATCATTATAATAATGAATATTACCCTTTGGAATAATATCATCATACCCACTTGATGTATTATTTCCACGCTTTACAGAATCTGAATTCATAACAACATAGCTAATTGCACCATTACCACCACGAACAAAACTTATCCCGTTAGCTTTATCTTTATCTAAATAATTATGAACAACTGTTAGCATAATGTTCGGTGCAACAAATACACCACTACCTGAAGCAACTTGATTATTACCATAAGTAGTATACGTCATAGCAACACCACTAGCTTCTTTATCGTGAACATTAACAGGTGTAATATCAGAACCACCCTTAATAACAGCAGCATGAGTACTTGTACCATCTAAGTAAAGAGTCCCACCCATAATAGAAAATAAGACAAGTATTTTATTATTTTTTTTACTTAATATCATTAATAAAATTTCCTTTCAATAAAAATATATTAACAATATTATAACATAAAAAGGATAAAAAAACCATTGACAATTGTTTTCTCCGCAACCTTTTTAAGGTTGCTTTTTTTAATTTACAATGAAAAATGAATTAATGTTATAATATATAAACGTTATTTTTAATTTTTTTATTTAAATTTTAAATAATCTAATTTCTAAGATAAACAATTCATTAAGATTGTTTTTCTTTTTAATTGTAAAAATTAAAAATAATATGTTATAATAACCATATTAAACATAAAATTTCCCAAACAATCTTAAAAAGATTGTTTTCTTTTATTTTTAAATCATAAAATTAGCACCTTATGGTTGCTTTTTTAATGCACGCATGTTATAATAAAATCCTATACGATATTTTCATAATTTTTTGTATTAAGCATTTAAGAGCCGTGAGGCTCTTTTTTTGTATCAAAAAAGTAAGGCGAATCATCACCTTACTTTATTTTTTTATTTTCCAACAAACAATTTAATCAAATCAAGTAATTCATTTGATGTTGTAACCTTTTTATCCATTTCTACCATATCACTAACTCGTTTTTCCTCATTAACGTTTCTAGTAACAAGTCTAGAAATTAAATCACTTGTTTCGCTAATTTCTTTAAAGAATGAATCAAAAGCAAACATTGGTTTTGTAACCACAGATTTAACCTCTTCCTTAATCACAGATTTAGACGCTTCAACCTTAGGAGCTACTATAGGTTTAGTCTCAGAAACTAATCCATTTCCAACACCTTTGTTGATTTCATTAACTTTAGGTCCAACTACTTCTTTCTTAGGTTGCACCACTTCTTTTTTCTTAGTACCACGTCTAATAACCATGTCAACCTTTTCTTTGATTACATTCTCAGTTACTTTAGCATCTCCTCGTCTGTAACCTTTATAAGTTTCCCAAACACTAACTCGCTCTTTAAGTCCATCTTGACCAGATGTAACTGTAATCTCTTTACCTTCTTCAAGTGTTGAATCATTAACATATGTAACTAATTTTGGTTCAATCATAGTTTCAGTATAAACATTTTTACCATGAGTTCCAAGTTTTTTATCAGTATCTAATTTTTCGAGTAAAGTCTTAGTACTAACCTCAGGTTCACCAGTCACAATACCTTTAATTGTTTTATATTTTTTAGTAGTTTCTGTTAAACCATGATACCCTAATGTTGTTCCTGTAACTTTACCATATCTTGTTCCATCATGATAATCAAACATATAATTAGAATCGACAATGCTTGCAAGTCTTTCAAATCTATAACCTAAAGTACCAATCTGAATAATCTCATCAACAGGTGCACGTAATTCTCTTTCAGTTACTTTTGGTTCACCTTTTTTAACACCTTTGATAGTTTTCCAAACTCTAGTAAACTCCTTAGATCCTCTAACACCTTCTTGTTTTGTTTTGCGTGTTCCCTCTAATGAATTATTATCATCTTCATAACGAGTATCATAAGGTGTTTCAATAGTTTCTTTTTCTTCTTTAGAACCTAAAATACCAACATGTATAACTTCATCAATTGGTTCTTTAATTATTTTTTCTGAAATTTTAGGTTCTGAACCATTTGAAGATCTACTTGTAATTTCCTTTTCACCTTCAACACCTTTAACAACAACTTTTTCAACACCTTCTAATAACGTTTCATCTTCTACTTTTTTAATTTTATAAGGTATTTTTTCAGTTCGTTTTGTTACAATTTCTTCATCTGGTTTTCTAGTATCAATTTTTTTAGACGCTTCTTTACCATCAACAGTAACAACACCTGTTATATCTTCCATTTCATTGATAGTACCTTCAAATGAATACTCAACTTTATAATGTCCTTTTTTAGCATTAGTTATTGTTTTATCGATAGTTTCACCTGTTAAATTCTCAACACTACCATCAGGTTTTGTAAGTTTCGCAGATTTAACTTTAAGATTTTTACCACCAATATTTATCTTAACAGTAGAATCCTCAACTTCTTTTTCAACCTTAGTTTCTTTTACAGTTTTCTTAGTAACAGAATCTACTAATTTCTCAGCAACTGAATTAGCATCAGAATTATTATAATCAATATATTCACCAGTAACACCCATACTTGATAAATAATTCATAGTTTTAACAGAATTTATCACATTAGGTACATATACTAACACTTGACCACCAGCGTTTTTAAAATTCCTAAATCCAGCTAATGTTGATGATGAATCTCCTGAAATTGCAGTATCATCTAATAATGACACAACAGTAATATCTTTAGCTAAACTACCTGGTGCAAAAATATCAACAAGACTCTTATTTGAAAGTTCTGCATCTGTAACATTTCTCCCTACAATACTTGATAATGTAGAAATAGGATCACCGGAACCTTTTAATGCAGCTTTTAATGCCGACTTATCGCTAGTCATTCTAATAAAATTCTTAACAGTATTTGGTATTAACATATCATCAGTATTTTCCGAACCAACAATAGCCATTTCATCATTAGGACCCATTGAATCAATAAGTTTTTCAGCTAATGTATTCACATAATTCTGACCCGTTGGATTAGCAAATGACGCAGATCTATCCAAATATAATATAAGCTTACGTCTAGATGTTTGTGTTGTAGTTGACGTCTCCGTAGTCTTCTTAGATTCTACATTAAAATCTAAAACATTATCACCATTAACTTTTGTTGCTACAGTATTCGCACTGACATTAATAACCATAGTTAATGCACCTAAAGTTGCAACACTTCCATAAATTTTTAATTTCATAAAAAATTTCAATCCTTCACAAATATACATATTTATTATAACATAATAAAAAGAAATAGCATAATATATGTATATCATGCTATTTCCCTAACAAATTACTGCTTAACGAATGCTTTAATTAAATCAAGTAATTCATTTGAAGATGTAGTTTTTGCACCCACATCTGCTATGTCACTTACTCGTTTTTCTTCATTAACATTTCTAGTAACAAGTCTAGAAATTAAATTACTCGTATCGTTAATTTCTTTAAAGAAAGTATCAAAAGCAAATATTGGTTTCGAAACTACAGGTTTAACCTCTTCTACAGGTTTTAAAGTTTCTACTACTTTAGGAAGTTCAGTAACCTTCGAAGTCTCCATTACTGGCTTTACAACTTCTACAAGTTTTGAAGCTTCTACTGATTTTACAACTACAGGCACTTCTTTTTTCTTAGTACCCCGTCTGATAACCATATCAACCTTATCCTTGATAACTTTTTCAGTTACTTGAGCTTCACCACGTCTGTAACCTTTATAAGTTTCCCAAACGCTTATACGTTCTTTAAGTCCATCTTGACCAGGACGAGCCACAACTTCTGTACCTTCTTCTAAAGTTGCATCTACCACGTATTTGACACCTTTAGGTTCAATAATATTTTCAGTATAAACATTTTTACCATGTGTTCCTAATTTCTTATCAGTATCTTGTTTCTCAACCGTAGTCTTAGTATTCACTTCAGGTTCACCTGTTACTATACCTTTAATTGTTTTATACTTTTTAGTAGTTTCTGTAAGCCCATGATGACCTAAAGTTGTTCCGCTAACTTTACCATAATTAGTTCCGTCATGATAATCAAATTTATAATTAGAATCTACTATGTTAGACTCACCTATAAATCTATAACCTAACGTACCAACTTTAATAACTTCATCTACAGGGTCACGTAACACTTTTTCAGTTACAGTAGGATTTCCACGTTTTTCACCTTTAATAGTTTTCCAAACTTTAGTAAGCTCCTTAGAACCAGTTACCCCAGCTTGTTTTGTTGCACGTATTCCTTCAAGCATTGTACTATCATCTTCATAACGAGTATCATAAGGCGTATCAACAGTTTCTTTTTCTTCTTTAGAACCTAAAACACCAATGTGAATAACTTCATCTACTGGCTCTTTAATAACTTTTTCAGTAACCAATGGTGGCTCCTCAACAGTTCTTGTAGTCTCATTAACAATTTTGTGAGTTTCATTAACTTTAATCTCAGGATCGTTAATTACACCAACTTTATTACTAACAAACTTAATCCCTGCATTAGTTAATGCTTGTGCTGTATAACGAACCTCTTTAAATGAAGCACTACCATTCTCAGGATATGTTTCTAAGTTAACACTAAGAAGTTTACCAGCTAAAATGAACTCTTTAAGAGCCGTGTTTTTATTCATAATATCTGGACTTGTTGTAAGATCATCCATATTAAAACGAATATCACTGTTTTTAACTTCTTCATCAGTAAGACCTAATTTTCTAAAAATATCAATACCAGTAGTTGCAGAAGCTGCAGCATGTAATGAATTGTTCATATCTTCTAAATTATTCTTACCTTTTTCAATCATATGAACTTTACCTTTAAAAGTTTCTGGTAAGTTATCATCAGTAATCCAAATAAGTCTATCCCCAGGAATCATATTATCCCATAAAGCTTTGAAATCTTCATGGTGGAATTTACCATAATTATCTAAAAAGTGCATCCCCATAGCTGAAGAATACTCAGTAAAGATAATTATATTTTGACGTTTACGAACATTTTTTGTCGAAACATCTTTATCTTTATAAATTGTAGTATTAATAGTAGTAGTGATTTCTTTTTCACCTTCTACCCCTTTTGTAACGACCTTTTTAACGCCTTCTTGCAAAGTTTCATCCTCTACAATCTTTGTTTTATAAGGAAGCTTTTCAGTTTTTTAGTAACTTTACTATCACCTGGACCTACTTTTTCAGTTGTAACATCAGCACTAACAATAGATAGTCCACCAGAAGATAATAAAGTAAGCGCGCTTATCATCTTTATTTTCATAAAAAAGTCCCAATCTCCTTAACATAAAATATAGGAATATTATATCACAAATATGTAAAAAAATAAAATTATAATATGTTCATAAATAGAGCCATAAACTGATAGGAAAAATGTATTAAGTTTGTATTATAGTTATCAGAATTTTCTGACTATTTATTTTGCCCACTTTTTGTAAAATTCTACCATTTTCATAAATTTTCATGAAAATGTGGATATGTATATACAAATTAGTGGACAAAACTGGACAAAATGGACAAAATCACGAAAATTTGTCCACTGCTGTCCAGCCCTTGGTACGACTGGATTTATCAAGTGCTTCTGGACAAACTGGACAAATTGGACAAAATTTTAACCCAATATATAAATTAAAATATTTTTTTTCTAACTCGAGTAAAAAAAGTGTCCAATTTGTCCAAAGTGTCCACTGAAAAGTTAGAAACGTGATTATACCGGGGCTCATAGCCACTGGACAAAATTGGACAAAATGTCCAGAAAAAGCCAATTTGTCCGCTGTCAGAATTTTCTGACAATTCATACGGTGACAGAACTACCCTAACCTACGAGAAGTCTTAAAAGACAGGCGTTCGTATACTCTCACGCCTAATTTTTTTGGGGACAAGCCCCAATACCCCTACTATTTTAAAATGTAAATAAATATAAAATAAAAGGATATAAAAACATGATAAATATAAAATAAAAGGATATAAAAACATGAAAGAAGAAATTTCTCAAGCCTTCTAATTAAATTTTAAATTACATAGACAATCTTTAAAACAGAAAGGATACAAAAAAATGACACTATACTTATTTATCGACACAGAAACAACAGGTTTGAATTACGAAAACTGCAACTCAAAACCACGAGTTAATCATATGCTACAATTAGCATATAAATTATATAATGAGCACATTAAAGAAGAACTATCTCATGGTAATTTCTTTGTAGAATACTCTAAAGAAGAATTAAAAGAAATAAAAGATTCAATGAACCATTATGTTCTAAATATGCACACATCAACTGGACTTTTAGACAATTTGACTAAAAACACAACATCAATAGAAGAAATTGACAAACATTTATTTGAATTACTAAACCAACATCCTGATCACAAGATTCTATTAGCTGGAAACAACGTTCAATTTGACTATGAGGTTGTAAGACGCCATTTACCGAAAACTTCAAGTAAATTATACCACTCTGTTTTAGACGTAAATTCAATTAGACGTGCATTTTCAACTATTGGATCAGATTTTGGTGAAAAAACAAAGTCAGAAAAATTATCAAATCATGATGCATTAGTGGATATTGAAGAATGCGTTAAAGAACTTAGAAAATATCAAGAAGTTTTAAAAATTGGTACAAATAATAAATAAAATTGAAATAACTACAATTTATAGCCATTTACAATGAGAACTCTCTCGGGAACTCCCATGAACACACTATTAAACATTAACAATAAACAACTTATTGAAGGCAGGTGACAAAAACTATGGAAATTAATTTAACAAACGAACAACTAGCATTATTTTTTGATGAACGTCTGAAAGGGGATGTAATCTCGGACAGCGTTGATACCTATAAACTAACCAACCCCATATTACACATCAATGGATTATATAAAGATAAAATAGAATGCGAAATACCAGAAGAACCCGTTGGAACCCGTTTTGATAAAACTGTTTTATTGACATCAATTCCACTGGAATATGGAGTTGTTTACGATAGCATCATTCTGATAAAAGAGAAAAATCGTCTTGGTATGTATGATGTCGAATCAAATCTACAAGATAATCGCATCAGATTAAACTTACCATGGACCACTTATGATTTTGGTACAGGGCGAGATTTTGAAATAGATGACGATTATGAAGAAATTTTACGCTGAAACTGATTTATACAACTTAAATATTCAATCCGACGCTAATTTATATCTCGAAATAACGGTTGATCCAGTCGTAGATTTGTCGTAATCGAGTTCTGTCTCCAAACAGAACGATTCCGATTAAATTTTCAATTACACAGACCTAATATTACAAAAAAAAAAAGAACCAGACAAAATCTGGTTCTATTTTATATTAACGCACTACACTAATACTACCCAATAAACTACCTGGGAAACTACCCTAATCCACCATCATACTAAATTACAAGAACAACCACCCCACATCATCACCACAAAAAGAAAGGAGCTACCCCTATGACACAACCCATGAAAACAATAACAGAAAAAGTTGTAGGAACTACGTTTTACGACGTTGACCCATACGATATTTATGGTAAACATGAAGAAGACACAGGTAAAAACACACTTACAACAATAGCAATACTTGTAAAAGAACCAGAAAACCCTTATGATCCACAGGCGATTTCGGTTTATGTCAAGCAACATTCAACAGGAAAACCTGCTAAAATTGGACATATTGGACGTAATTCAGAAATTTATAAATTGCTAAATTCTTCAAATTCTGATAAAATTAATGCTATATTAAACGTTGACATCTATGACGATTATAGTTACAACCCAAAATACACTGTAACACTAACATATAGATAGTCAAAAGAAAGGCGTTCTATGGGAAGAATTGATAAATTAATTAAGACTGGTTTTGTATTAATGGCAACAGCTATAATAACAAAATATCAAATATATATTTTAACAAATGAAATTACAAAAACAAAAATACGTATAGATACGTATTCTTCAAGCTGGATTAGCTTTTTCATATATTTAATTTTCGCTATTGTATTCTTACTATTAATTGCTAGAACAAAAGATACTAAAGAACAAATAATAAACTTTACAACCTTAGGATTAGGAATTGTTATGATATTCTCATATCATATAAACTTAAATGCAGGATATGTGATGTTTTCTCATACAATTATCACATTTATATTTTCATATTTCTTGATTTTATCATACAGAACATTAAATAAGTAGCTTAGCTACTTATTTTTTTTTGCGATTTTCATACGAAAATCTTAATACTTGCTACGCAAATGTAAAAACATCAGAATTAATCTGATGTTTTTCTTTATTTTTATAAAAAGAACGAAGACGCACCTCACGGTACGCCTTAATTGTTGCAACAATTCGGGAAACAAACCTTACTTTGCGCTAAGTAAAGCTTTTTCCATTAACATAGTATTATTATACCACACACTCTGAATTATTACAATAATAAATATGAAGATTTTAAACATAAAAACCTATTCTAATAACAACAAAAGACCACTAATTAAGATTTTTTTGTAAAACATACTTTTTATTATTAATATACTTTACATTTGATAATTTTTCTTCATTCCTGGTATAATTTTTTTGTAAAAACATACTTTTTATTATAAATATATTTTTAAATTTGGAGGCAAAATGTTTAAAAAAAGAATTACTAAACATATTAGAAAAAAAGACAAAAAAATTCACAAAAAAATTTTTAACACGTATCGTATTGGTTATGATAGTGATAAAAAAGAACTTTTATCAGTAGATGAATTATATGAACAAATAGAAACTCAATTTAAAGGAATCGACAATTACAATTTCAGATACATACATATTGATAACCTACCATACCATATAATTGAATATACAGTAGAAGAAAATTTTATTGCAATTAAACGAAAATCAATTTACTATTTAAATAAAGCAAATAACTATTATGATAGATTTATCTGGAAAAACACATCAGATTCTCATTTAATATATTTCGACAGCTTAAGTTGTCTAACTCGAGGAAGGAAACGATACCTACCTATTATGTTTCATTCAAATATTGATTTTATGGATTCTAGTTGCTCATTAATATTAAACACACTAAAATTCAGACCACTTCGCGATCTAAAACGCGAATCTGAACAATCTCCATGTATTTATGAAAAAAAGTTTTTTTCTTATAATGATGTATTAAATAGTAATACTGAAAATGGACGAGATTTTATTGATATAAAATGGAAGCGAATCTCTAAAATTTATTCTTATATCAATAAGAAAAAACTAACTTTCATTGAACTATTATTATTCAGACGATTACAACCAAAACTAACAGAACGTGAATTCATAAAAGTAGTTCAATGGTATATGCGAAATAAATTAGAATTACGTTCTAAAATTCAAAAACCTAAGCATTTATATGAAATGTACTTAAACAATATAACCAATTCAAATACAGAAGACTATACTTCTGATATTTTTAGATTAGCAAAAGAAACTCGTACAACTATTGAAATAAATGCAAAAAGTTTAAACGGCGTTAAACATTATCACAATACTTTAATTGAAAAACTCAATAGAAAAAACGAACGTCAACTTGCTCGGGAAATAAAAATACAGTACGATACCAATAAAATCTGGATAGATATTGATAAAAAATTAAAAGAATCTGATTTAAATATCCAGGTATTAAATAGCCCAGGACTTTTGAAAAAAGAAGGTATAGAAATGCATCACTGTGTTGGCTCATATATTGAAGATGTACGTCGAGGTACATCTTACATATTCCATATTGAATATAATAATAAACCTTACACATGTGAACTTAAAGTAACCACAAAAGGAAAGATCATTATAAATCAGATTAAAGGTGCATATAACTCAACAGCACCAAGATCACTTAGAAATAAAAATTATGAAAAATTATCTAATTTTTATGAAAAAAATTATATTATCATTAATTATATGATATAATATTATATATAAAGAATATCTTACAATCTAAATATTATAATTTTTTTAAATAATTATAATTAAAAAAACTTAATATATAATAATACTACATTTATTTAAAAATAATAAGAAAGGAAAAAGTTGAAATTATTAAAAATAATATTAAACCAATTCAACTATGTAAATTAAAAATGATATCAAAAAAATTGCTAATCGTTTTTCCTTCAAAAATTTAATTTTGTTGAAAAAAATACTTCTCTGAAATAGTACCTTTTATTATATTTCTTATATTATTAATATGTGGATTTTTTTAAAGAAAAATAAACAAATAAATATAAACTATGCTAATAATATAATAACAATAATTAGTATCCTATTAATTTTTTTTATTTAAGAAACATGATCACAATATCAAATGCCAAAAAGAGAATCCATAATAGGAAATTTACATCCAAAAAAACTCAAAAAAAGATTATAAAAAAATATAATTCTACATCTATTTTATATTCAATATTAATAATAACAGATTATTTTTTTTAATCAACATACATAATTATAATTACTACTTATTTATAATACTTGTTTTTTTCTAATATTTGTTCTGCCTTTTAGAATATACTGTTTAATGAATCATATAGCTAAATTAGAAATTGACAAGAGAATAAAAAGATCATAAAGAATACTTTTTAAAAATAATCATAATAAGAAAAAAACAAAAACTTTACAAATTAAAAAGTAAATTAGACTAGGAATAATTCCTAGTCTAATTTATCAATATAAACTCCTTTAGATTCCATTGTAGTTAAAAATGAATCTTTCTTTTTTTATTTTCATCTACAAATGTAACCTTAAGTTTCATATTACCCTGGTACTTCTTGAAAATATTTAAAAATAATTGCGTTTAATCATTTTTTTCTAAGTAATTCATTTTTTTATTCCACGGATCAGAACTATTATCGTTATTATATTCAATAATTAATTCACTAACATCATCTTTAGCATGTTTAAATTTCACATCCATGAACCTAACACCTAAGTCTTCAATTTCATCTATATGATTAAATTTATGTTCAAAGCAAAGCACCTATAAATTTATTAAAAAAATTTCACGAACAAATTTATCATCATTTGAATTTTCATATTTATCTAAAAAAAGAAAAAAAGACTCTATCCCATTGACATAACTATAACTTTTAATGAACTGTTTCTTTTCCAAAACATCATTAATAAACAACATATCAGTTTTAAGTCCATCATAAGAAATAGTAAATGATGCAACACCAAACTCAAAATTTGTATCATCTACATCGAACTTATAACCAAATTTATCAGGATTATCTAATAAATATCTTAATTTTTCTCTAACAAGCTTATCTGTTTCTACTTTTTTCTTCTCAACATCTACTTCTCTTTTTTTCTTTTCATCTTGTTCACGTTCATAACGTCTATCCTCTTCTTCCGAAAAATGAGCTTTTCTTTCTTTTTCCTTTTCTACCATTTCTTCATATTTTGCTTTACTAATTACGAACTCTTCTTTGTCAAAAAGATGCCATGTTGGGTTAATTTTCCCAAAAAATAAATAAACAACAAACAAAACAACACTAAATATAAAAACAATTCCATTTCTATTTTTTGTTATAAAATCCGCAGCCAAAATTAACGGTAAAACCCAAAGAAGTTTAGGATATCCTGGAACAAAAATACAAAACACAAATATTAATAAAATTAAATACAATCTTTGAGATAACTCTTTAATCTCAGAATATTGACTCACTCTAATCGCCGCATATATAATGAAAATAGGAACAACTCCAAGGAAAAGAAGTAGATCTGTAAATGAACCATTTGTATAAGAGTTCCCTGTTCTCTCAATCGACATTCTGTACGCAAAAAACATTATACCTGCACAAATCCCATAAATATCAAGAACATAACCAATATTATCAGAAAAAACTAAATTATTATCATTAATAATCTCACGTTTTTCAATAACATCCTCATAACGAATAAGTTTCCCCTCTTTTTTCTTATCAAATTTATCATATCTATCATCATAAAGAAAGAACTTCTTATTTTTCACAACTCCTTTTTTATTCTTAGGTTTAAATATTAATAGCACAATAAGTGTTCCCCAAATAGGAGATGTTACAAATAATGCAAAAAAATAAAATATAAAAAAATTATAAAAAAACAATCAAAAAAATCACCACCATTATTATATTAATATTATTATAACAAAAAAGACTAGGAAAACCTAGTCTTTTTAATATTACTGATTAAACAATATCACATTCTAATCATTCAAACTACATTTCTTTTTTCCTATTCTTAGCATAAAGCAAACTACCCGCAGCTAACGCTAATAATCCATGAACTCCTGTGTTAATACCACCAGTTTCAGGAAGTTTAGCATTAACCTTACTTTCTATTACCTGAGCCTTATTCGGTATAACTCCGCCTTTAAATTCAGGAACATCTACTTTTGGAGCTTCATTTGGTGTAACTCCACCTTTAAATTCAGGAACATCTACTTTTGGAGCTTCACTTGGTGTAACTCCACCTTTAAATTCAGGAACATCTACTTTTGGAGCTTCACTTGGTGTAACTCCACCTTTAAATTCAGGAACATCTACTTTTGGAGGTTCATTTGGTGTAACTCCACCTTTAAATTCAGGAACATCTACTTTTGGAGCTTCACTTGGTGTAACTCCACCTTTAAATTCAGGAACATCTACTTTTGGAGCATCATTTGGAACGAATTTAACAACCGGCTCTTTTGCACCAACTTTAATAATTGTTTTACCAGGAGCAGACACAACTAGCTCACCTAAAGTTTCAGTAACTTCACCTGTCTTAGAATTTACTTTATAAGTGCTTATAACTACCACAACACCCTTATTCCCTTTAATCTCTTCATTAGGTGTCCCTTTCTCACGAGATTCATCGTTTACATATTCTACAGTAGGCTCTAACTCTTTAGTAACATACTTAGATTTAGTTCCAACTTTTACAATAGTTTTTCCAGCAGGAATCATTTCAACCTTACCGGCAATTTCACTAACTTCACCAGTATTCGGATTTACACTATATGTAATTCTTCTAACTTTAGATCCCTTATTTCCTTTAATTTCTTCATTAGGTGTTCCTTTTTCACGAGAATCATCACTTACATATTCTACTGTTGGTTCAATAACTTCTGTAACAACTTTGTCTTTAGCACCATCTTTAGCATGTACTGACTCAGTTGTTTTTTCAGTAAGTTTACCAGTCTTAGAATCTACTTCATAACTTGTTGTAACCTTAATAACATCGTTACCTTGTTTTTTGTAAGTAACTTTGTCTTGCGCTCCAACTTTGACTACTGTTGTACCTGCTTTTGTAATTACTGGTTCACCAACGTGTGGGATTACTTCTCCAGTTTTTTCATTAACAGTATAAGTAGTTGTTGTAACTTTAGAACCTTTTGTTCCAGCTTCAGTTACATTCTCAGAACCTACTGCTTTTGTTTTATCTCCAGTATAAGTTACTGTTGGTTCAATAACTTCTGTAACAACTTTGTCTTTAGCACCATCTTTAGCATGTACTGACTCAGTTGTTTTTTCAGTAAGTTTACCAGTCTTAGAATCTACTTCATAACTTGTTGTAACCTTAATAACATCGTTACCTTGTTTTTTGTAAGTAACTTTGTCTTGCGCTCCAACTTTGACTACTGTTGTACCTGCTTTTGTAATTACTGGTTCACCAACGTGTGGGATTACTTCTCCAGTTTTTTCATTAACAGTATAAGTAGTTGTTGTAACTTTAGAACCTTTTGTTCCAGCTTCAGTTACATTCTCAGAACCTACTGCTTTTGTTTTATCTCCAGTATAAGTTACTGTTGGTTCAATAACTTCTGTAACAACTTTGTCTTTAGCACCATCTTTAGCATGTACTGACTCAGTTGTTTTTTCAGTAAGTTTACCAGTCTTAGAATCTACTTCATAACTTGTTGTAACCTTAATAACATCGTTACCTTGTTTTTTGTAAGTAACTTTGTCTTGCGCTCCAACTTTGACTACTGTTGTACCTGCTTTTGTAATTACTGGTTCACCAACGTGTGGGATTACTTCTCCAGTTTTTTCATTAACAGTATAAGTAGTTGTTGTAACTTTAGAACCTTTTGTTCCAGCTTCAGTTACATTCTCAGAACCTACTGCTTTTGTTTTATCTCCAGTATAAGTTACTGTTGGTTCAATAACTTCTGTAACAACTTTGTCTTTAGCACCATCTTTAGCATGTACTGACTCAGTTGTTTTTTCAGTAAGTTTACCAGTCTTAGAATCTACTTCATAACTTGTTGTAACCTTAATAACATCGTTACCTTGTTTTTTGTAAGTAACTTTGTCTTGCGCTCCAACTTTGACTACTGTTGTACCTGCTTTTGTAATTACTGGTTCACCAACGTGTGGGATTACTTCTCCAGTTTTTTCATTAACAGTATAAGTAGTTGTTGTAACTTTAGAACCTTTTGTTCCAGCTTCAGTTACATTCTCAGAACCTACTGCTTTTGTTTTATCTCCAGTATAAGTTACTGTTGGTTCAATAACTTCTGTAACAACTTTGTCTTTAGCACCATCTTTAGCATGTACTGACTCAGTTGTTTTTTCAGTAAGTTTACCAGTCTTAGAATCTACTTCATAACTTGTTGTAACCTTAATAACATCGTTACCTTGTTTTTTGTAAGTAACTTTGTCTTGCGCTCCAACTTTGACTACTGTTGTACCTGCTTTTGTAATTACTGGTTCACCAACGTGTGGGATTACTTCTCCAGTTTTTTCATTAACAGTATAAGTAGTTGTTGTAACTTTAGAACCTTTTGTTCCAGCTTCTGTTACATTCTCAGAACCTACAACTTTTGTTTTATCTCCAGTATAAGTTACTGTTGGTTCAATAACTTCTGTAACAACTTTAGGTTCTACTTTCTTATAAATAAAAGTGACTGTTTTTTCACCAGGTTCAAGTACACCTTGATCTTTACCATCTAAACGACTAAATACATAAGAAACATCAGACTTATTAATACCTAAAGGTTTATACTCAAAACCACTAACATCATAAGGTGTATTTTTAGTTAATTTATCACTAGACACATCTCGTCTAGCACCATCTTTATCTAAATAATATTTCTTTATCACAACCGATGCATCTTTTTCATCAGTAACCTTACTTCCAAGAAGTTCAACACCTGCTTCATCAACATATTTAACTTTAATATGTCCTTTCTCAGCAGTCTCTTCTTTCAACTCTTCATTATAAATATTAGAAATAACCGACCTAAAACCAGGTCCTTCATTTATCACTTTATATGCTCTATTAACAGAATACATATCATTATACTGAACATCTTTTAGTCCTTCAATTCCTTCAGCGACATAAAAAGGATTTCTCACATTAATAGGTGCACGATGAACTACTCCATTTTCCGTATACTGACCATAAATCTTATAAGTAGTACCTTCACCCTCTCTAAGATCCGTATAAAAACCATATCTAACTAAATCATAATTTTTTTCATCAACTAATTTAGCATTATATTCAATTACATATCTGTCAAAATTAACTTTATCCAAAATAAGAGATTTATCATAAACAATATTTTTCCTGAAATTAATTGAATCATTATGGTTCTTGACAATATAAGTAAGTCCTGAATTTTCTCCATCAACAGTCCCCGCCTTATAATCTGCATAATTACTTAACGTATTTTTATTCAATTCAATTAACTCGTCATTAGTTAATACATGATCAGAAAAAGTTGGCTCTAATAATAATGCCTTTTTAACTCTTTCACCAAAATCGTTAATCATATAAGCGTCGCTCACCTTATTAATATTAGAAAAATCTTTTAAAAATACTGGTGTTTTTGAAAGATCCTTTTTAAATTCTTCAAAACTTTCATAAACCTTATTACCAATAGCACCTTTTATAGTATATTTATAATTAGAAATTGGTCGACCCAAACTATCAACAGAAGAAGAACTAATTGGAGAAGAACTATTGATTTTTTCGAAAACAACATTTCTATCTATATCACCATTAATTTTACCTGTAGCATTTACATCAGTAATATTATAAAGTAAAGTATATGACGTATCATCATTAAACACGTTCTCATTATTCAAATCACCAACAGCTCCAGATTTAAGTTCACCAATAACTCTTTTATCCACCCTAGCAAATGTATTTCTTTCAAAAAACATCAAATAATCATTATTGATTATTCCGCCATCCGCATCGACATTAGCTTTATTAAAAATCTTAGCCGAATTTAAACCTGATTTTAAAAGTTTAATTACTTTATCTTCATCCATATCAGATGTTTTCGTAACTGTTAAATATCTGCCATATTTATTATTAGCAAGCTCTTCAACTAACCAAAGTCTTGAACCATCCTTAATATTCTCAAATTTAACACTACCATCATTTCGATGTAAACCATCAACCGTAACTTTCTTAGTTATATCACCAAATGTAACATCTTTTGAATAATTATAATCATTCTCCTTGACAGTTCTATCAACAAAATGATACGTCTTATCATCTTTTATTATAGTTTTTGGTGAAAGATTTTCAGCTTCAACTTTTTCAACAGAAATTCTAGAAGCACCTTGATCAATATCATCTTTTATGATCTTACCAAAATCACCATGAATCTCAGAATTAACAGTTTTATCTAAAGATCCATCAAGTACTTTATCAACCGGTACTTCCGATTTTTCTTTTATCTCGACACCATCACCTGTAACATACTTAACGTCGACATTGCCCTCTTTTCTAAAAGTTTCTGTTGATTTATCTGAAATTTTAGCCTCTTCTGTTTTCAAAATTCCTTTTTCTTTTTCTAATACAGCGTTAACGTCGATATTATTAGGTCCATCTCCAACTTTAGTACTCACCGTCACATGACTTGATTTAAGGTTAACAGAACCCTTATCATTACTAATTGTTGTAGTACCATCACCGTTATCAACAACTCCTTCATGAGCCGAAGCAACTCCCCCACTTAAAGCTAATACTCCTACTAAAACCGAAGCTGCTCCAATACCTTTATATGATCTCAAAGAAAACTTTTGTTTCTTATCACCTTTTATCTTAAACATTTATATTACCACTAAGTTAAAACTTAGTCCCTTTCTTTCTTTATATTTTAAAATTTAAATCTAATTTATTAAAACTTAAACCATACTTTTCCATCTCAGCCTGTCTTTTCCTAAGAGGATAACATGAGATACCTCTAAATTCAATACCCTCAATATTATTTAAATGAACACTCACAGATGAAGAAAAATGATAAACAATAATTTTTGAATATAATAATTGCCATTCATTAACCAAATCTTCAAACAATAAATTTGAATTTAAAATCCGATCATATTCAATCTGAAATCTCGCTCTAGGATGCGGAATATACCAATCAGGTTTAATCTTATCAACATATTGTTGATTAAAATTAAAAGCAATTTCAGGATTAGCTAATATTTCTTCACCAAGAAAAACAACTAGTTCATCCCCTTCTGGATTTAAAGTTTTAATATCAAATACATTAGATGGGTCCAAAAAAACCAACTTACTTTCTATTATAACATGATAACCACAATTATACAAACTATAATGTAAAAACTATTTTATCTTTCAAATAATCACAGAATGGTTTTTGAATAAATACCTTTAGGATAAATTGATGCTAATCCATCATCAAAACCATAACACTCAACATCTGGATTATTTTCAACAAATAACCTAATAAAAAAATTATCAAAAGAAGCATAATAAACTGAATCACATTTATATCTCAAATTCAAATCTAAAATTATCTCATTAATCTTTGAATGATTCCATTTAATAAGTTCATCACATTTATCGACATAATGTTTTTTTGTTTACTCCAAGAAATATCATCAAATTCAAAACCTTCTTCTAACAAATAAATAATTTTAAAATCACCATTTACATAATTATTAGCTACAAACTCAGCTAACTTAACCTGCAAAGGTGTTGTACATAAAAATAAATTAATATCAAACACCTACCTTTATAATTTAAGATAATAATTCGAAACATTCTCCAACGAATATTTATCAATAAACGATAATTGATCATCTAAATCAACATCTTTTGTTTCATAAATTTTTATCAATTCAACAAGATCATCACATATATCAAATAGTCGAACACTATCACTATTAACAGATTTGTAATAGTACCTATGCGCAAAATCAACATTAGATAATAAACAAGTCAAACCACTCGCTAAAGCTTCTACACAAGAATTAGCAAAAAGTTCACTAATTGAAGCTGAAATATACCCATCATAATCTTCATAAGGAACATTATCTACATAACCACATAACCTAATATTGTCGGGTAAATTGAAAGTCAATAACTCATCACATTTACCATACATATCTAAAGTAATATCCTTATCTTTTAATTTAGAAAACGCTTCAATAACTAAATCAACCCTTTTAATCTTCTGCATATTACCTACAAAACAATATTTTTTATGATTAGCCCTATTTAATTTAGTTACTGACTTATCTACAAATATAGGTGGTACAAACCTAACATTATATCCTAAACCTACTAATTCTTCTGTTAAATTTTCAGAAGCAACCAAATACTTAGTCTTATATCTTAGATTTGGAGCACTACTCATAAATACATTATGATGTATAAATTCATAATAATTCAAACCAGCAAATTCAACATATCGCCACAATTTAAGCATCGGAATTTCATGCATATCCCTAATTATTATATCGTCTCTTGTTGAAACTCTATCCAAAAATTGAATAAGTAAATCTTCTGATGTTAACCATTTGTCATCTTTAAAATATAAATAATCAGCTACCTCCATAGAAAGCGGTGTTGGTTCTAAATTAGGATCAAAAAATTTAGCCTTTAAACCCAAAGATCCATCCCTATTATACCATTCTAAAACTCCATTATTTTTTTCAAATAAGTACGGAGCTGAACTAAAATACCATACACCATCCTCTGTTTTAACATGACTTATAACTCCATTATCATAAAAAACTTCACCATCTTTTAATTCATTCTCTAATGAACAAAATTCAACACTCATTTCATCGTTACCACAATCAACAAAAAAATTAGGAAGTGAATACACCATACTTTGTTCAAAACCGAAATTATGATATCTTTTTTTCCAATTTGGTCGTAATTGTGGTACTGTCAATAAATACACAAACTTAAAACCTAATTTTTTAGCAACAATTGATCTTGAAACTTGTGAAGATTCATATCCATATTTTTCACTATTATAACCTCTGTGAATTGTTATTAATTTTTTCAAAGAAAAAACCTCTACTTTCTATCATTTATCATATCAGAACTAAATAATTCTGCTACCTTAAAATCATACTCATCATCAATATCAATGCTATAAAACCTTGACATCAAATATACAAATGTTTTGTCCGTATAAAATGTTTTATTTTTTAAATAAGTGTTTTTCCTAGAAATCCAAATTGAACCATTCGGATAATAAGTATGATCTAAATTATTATCACATACCTCGCTGTAACACAATTGATTACCTTTAACCTTCATATATAAATCTTTTTTAAATGGATGGTCAACAAAAGATACTAGATTCTCTAACCCACTACTTTCAAATAAATCCATAGATTCCTGTATATGAGAAACCAACCTAAAAGGAGATGTAACTTGCAAATTCATAAATACAAAGTCATCGTAATCAGATCTAAGAAATAACTCAGATAAACTATCATATGTAGATGAATTATCTTTTGAATTCAAAAATATCCCTTTTAATATACTTACATTTATCTAAATATTTTTATCTCACATATTTTAAGATAATAATAAGAATCTGAAGCAATCCAAATCTCATCAAAAATACCCGATTCAATAGCAACATCAATTGTCCAAAAACAAAGAGGCTGACCACCTAATTCTTTAATATTTTTATCAGGTAAACGTCTAGAGCCACTCCTAATTAAAAATTATACAAATTTTTTTCAAAAATATAATCCTTTTCTTTCAGATATGCTTTATATATAATATCATATCATATAACCAAATAAAAAAACAACATAAATTGTAATAAAAATTAACAATTAAGAATTAATATAAAAAAAGCATATAAATAATTTTTTTCAATAATTACTTATTTATATGCTTTCTACAAATTTATTAAATCCTAATCCCCAAAACTAGAGTTCCCAAACAACTGAACACCTTCAATTCCTTTAAAATGATAATTTATTGTATCCTTATCATCTCTCCAAAATTTAGAAATTTGAATATAAAAACCAAAATGGCTATACTTATCATAGATAATATTTTCATAATGATGTGGTGAATTTTTCCATTGAGTAAACAAAGTTTCCGCTATATACTTTTCACTAAATAATGAATATATATTCTTCTTCATATTATAAGCTGCTGTATTTTCCCCAGCAAGAGCATTTGCATATTTTGTCCCATCAAAAACAGTCCACCATTTTTTACCAGAATTATCTCTTGTATGAGGCATAGATTCATTCTTTTCATTAAAAAATCTAATATTTCCATTCGAAGCCAATTCTTCACTTCTCAGTTTTGCATAATTCGCCAATGAATTAGACCATAACAAAGGTTTTTGACCAACCCTAACTCTCTCTTCATTAACCAATTTCAACATCTCTTCACCTAATAATTTATGATTAAAATATACACCACTATTAATACCATCAATAACCGAATCAGAAACAGGTGCAACATACGGAGCATATATACCAGGCGTTGTCACTTCATGTAAAGTATTTGAATAATCACCTTTTGCTTTTGAATATAATTCCTCACTAGAAAGTTTTCTAATTTCTTCAGCTGATGATTTCACATCCAACTCTAATGCTGAAAAATCTGTATTTGGAAAATGCTCATAAACATTGTATACCCCGATTTTACCAGAGATTTCACCTTTCTTTAAAGTGCCATATCTGTGGACTCGTACAACAGGATCCGTTTTTTTCTCACTCAAAACTTTAGTTAAATAAACAGTACCATCATTAGCTACATACTCTTCCAACTCTCTTTCAAGGACACCCTTAACACCAGGAAAAGAATCTCTTGTTTCACCTTCTGCTAACTTCATATCTGGCATTCTTACATAAGGTGGTTCAATATCTATTTTTTCAATTCTAGTTTTTTTAATTAAAATAAAATCCAATTTTTCAGGCTGTACGAGACTGTCACCTTTAATACTTACTACACCTACTGGATTCTCAGGTTGTACAAGACTTTCACCTTTCTCTGAAACTACACCTACTGGATTCTCAGGTTGTACAAGACTTTCACCTTTCTCTGAAACTACACCTACTGGATTCTCAGGTTGTACAAGACTTTCACCTTTCTCTGAAACTACACCTACTGGATTCTCAGGTTGTACAAGACTTTCACCTTTCTCTGAAACTACACCTACTGGATTCTCAGGTTGTACAAAACTTTCGCCTTTTTCTGAAACTACACCTACTGGATTCTCAGGTTGTACAAGACTTTCGCCTTTTTCTGAAACTACACCTATTGGATTCTCAGGTTGTACAAGACTTTCGCCTTTTTCTGAAACTACACCTACTGGATTCTCAGGTTGTACAAGACTTTCGCCTTTTTCTGAAACTACACCTACTGGATTCTCAGGTTGTACAAGACTTTCGCCTTTTTCTGAAACTACACCTACTGGATTCTCAGGCTGTACAAGACTTTCACCTTTTTCTGAAACTACACCTACTGGATTCTCACCCTGGACAAGACTTTCACCTTTCTCTGAAACTACACCTACTGGATTCTCAGGTTGTACAAAAACTTTCGCCTTTTTCTGAAACTACACCTACTGGATTCTCAGGTTGTACAAGACTTTCGCCTTTTTTCTGAAACTACACCTATTGGATTCTCAGGTTGTACAAGACTTTCGCCTTTTTTTCTGAAACTACACCTACTGGATTCTCAGGTTGTACAAGACTTTCGCCTTTTTTTCTGAAACTACACCTACTGGATTCTCAGGTTGTACAAGACTTTCACCTTTTTCTGAAACTACACCTACTGGATTCTCACCCTGGACAAGACTTTCACCTTTCTCTGAAACTACACCTACTGGATTCTCAGGTTGTACAAGACTTTCACCTTTTTCTGAAACTACACCTACTGGATTCTCAGGTTGTACAAGACTTTCACCTTTTTCTGAAACTACACCTACTGGATTCTCAGGTTGTACAAGACTTTCACCTTTTTCTGAAACTACACCTACTGGATTCTCAGGTTGTACAAGACTTTCACCTTTCTCTGAAACAACAGCTACTGGATTCTCAGGCTGTACAAGACTTTCACCTTTCTCTGAAATTACACCTACTGGATTCTCAGGCTGTACAAGACTTTCACCTTTCTCTGAAACAACACCTACTGGATTCTCAGGCTGTACAAGACTTTCACCTTTTTCTGAAACTACACCTACTGGATTCTCAGGTTGTACAAGACTTTCGCCTTTTTCTGAAACTACACCTACTGGATTCTCAGGTTGTACAAGACTTTCGCCTTTTTCTGAAACTACACCTACTGGATTCTCAGGTTGTACAAGACTTTCGCCTTTTTCTGAAACTACACCTACTGGATTCTCAGGTTGTACAAGACTTTCACCTTTCTCTGAAATTACACCTACTGGATTCTCAGGTTGTACAAGACTTTCGCCTTTCTCACTTACTTCTACTAATGAATTAAACAATTTATCAGATAACACAATAGAAGTACTAGAAGACTCTTTTAAATTTTTAGATAAGGATAAATCATCACTTATAATAGGAGAAATTCTTAAATAATTATCATTCATACCTCCCACATTATCAGAAATGTTCTTATCAACATCATAATTATTATTTTTATGTTCAGACAATCCTTTATTGTTAAAATCTTTATCACTTTTAATTTTAATATAACTATAACCACTACCACTCACAACTAAAAATAATTATAACAAAAATTAAATAATTTATTATTCTTTTTCATACTTAAAAAAATTACCTTAAGATTAAACTAAGATAAAAAAACCTTTCTTAAAAATTTTTAAACAATCATAATATGACCTCGTTATAGTATAACATATCTAAATTTTTTTAAATCAAAAAAATTAAAAAAACCTATAAAAAAACTTAAAATAATTAAAACAAAAAGACGAACAATACCTAAGTACAGTTCGTCTAACCAAAGAAAGAAATGTGACTTACGTCACCAAAAAAAAAAATGAAGCAAATAATCACAAAAGATTATTTCAAAAATTGGAAATACCCAATTAAAATCAGAAAGTCCGAAAACTCACTAATTATGCAAAAATAGCCTAAACCACTTTTACATACTAAATATTATAGCATAATAGTGACACACTGTCAATAATTATTTTTTTAATTAAACTGGTTGTAAAACTAACTTATCACAATCCATAGTAGATTTAAGCCTAATATTACCCACTCTTACCTGCTTAACAACTTCTGTAGCAAAATCATTAAGACTAACGTGCTTAGGTACATAAATCCCTTTATCAATAACTGTTCTACCGATTTTAGCAGAAACAGATTTTAAAACTTTTGTAACAGTAGCTTGATCATAACACTCTGAAAGTTCAATCCAACCACTATTTGGATCAGGTTCATCTGTAAATTTAAAACGAGGACGACCTGCAACATAAACAACTAAAGGAACTTCGTGATATGGATTATCACCTAAATATGTTGCTATTTTTTGCATAACAAGATTCCTAACTTGACGCTTAGCATCCCTAGCACCCCCGTTATCTGTATCCCTAGAAGTTTTATCTATTACAACATAAGGGATAATATCAGGAGAAATGTGAATCACACGTTTCTTAGTCTCTACAATGCTTACATTTTTCATAAGTTCTTTTCTAGCAATATCCATCATAACTTCATCTGATAACGGCACAAACGGAACAATCTCATCAATACGACCTAACACCTCAGGTGCAAACTTAGGGGAATTTTTAAGAGAACCATAGATACCATTTGTATTTATTTCTTTCTGACCAGAGAACGCTTTATGGTCACGATACATCTCACTACCAACGTTAGTAGTAATATTAATTATATTACCGACAAAAGACGCAATACGACGAGCATTATTCCCCATACTAAGTCTAGCGTCATCAAGTACTTGAAGAAGTATGTACACAGCTTCTCTACTAGATTTTTCAATCTCGTCAATAAGTATATAAGCATTCGGATTCGACCATGCTGCAAGAGCTAAATCATCAGCAAAGTCTTTAGCCTGCTCAGGTCTAGAATACCTTGACATATCAAAACGTTTAAGAGGAATTTGAAGAGTGTCTGAAATAATCTTAGCTAACTCCGTTTTCCCGACCCCTGTACTACCAGTACTTAAGAACGAAAACTTAGGTTTATCAGGAGCAGAAAGTCCCACCATCATAAGCTCAAGTCCACCTATAACTTTAACAGTTGCAGCATATTGTCCAAGTAAACGATCATGAATTGCATCTTTAAGATCACGAATTGAAATCTCATTATCAATATCAATATTATAAGTTCTTCTAATAACTTTATTTAAAACAGGTCTAGAAATACTATAATCTGAATTAATATCAAGTTCTTCTGGTGTATAAAATTCTCTAACAACTTTACCTTTATGCATTCTAGCTGATTTTGTTATATTACCTATAATATTATTAAAAATATCAACAGACGCACGAGGTTGTGATTTTGAAGGCTCAACTTGTTTAGAAATATCATATACCTCACCATAAATATTTGGATCACAATACGCTATAACCCCGTGTCTTTTAGCACGACCTTTAAGAACTTCAATAACAATTTCTTTAATAAGTTCCGGGATATTAATCCTAGTTAAACGCTGATCTAATGCACGGTCAGGTGCAATAAATTGATCAAACTCTTCAAAAGTCGTAGCTGCAACAATTCTAAAACCGTAACTAGCTGATTCTTCTAATATTGGTTTTAGTTTTTGTGTTGCTGCATTAGAAAATTCCACAATACTATGAAACTCATCTATAAAAAGTACAACTAAAATATCATGGTCATAACTATACTTTTTAACGTCTGTAATTAAATCAACAAGTCCATTTGCAATTTGAGCATCCTTATTACCATTTGCATCAGTCATAAATTTTTCAATATTCACAGTAAGTGTTAAATAATGCTGTCCGTCCTCACTATAAGCAAAACCTTGAATAAAAGCAGTTTTACCTGCCCCTGGCTCACCAAGAAGAATCACGTTTGGTTTTTCAGGGTTCTGTAGTCCTTCCCTAAGATTTGTCATTTTTCGACCAATAATTTCAGCAGTAGGTCTTTTAAGTACTTCACATACATTACTAAGTACTTTATAATTATCTTTATTTTTTTCAAAACATTCTATATTACTATTAATTCTTTCTTTATAATCCAAAGCCAAAACTGTCTCCTTCCTGTTCTTTTTCTTTTCTCAGTTCTTCTAAATATAATAAATTTAAATACTCTGTCATAATATCAAGTTCTGTTGAAATATCAACATCCTCGTGTGTGTTAACACGTGTGTACCTATCCTCTTCAATAAGAAGTTTATCACGAGTAACATTTACATTCTTTTGCTTATCAAGAGACCTTTCCATCTCCAAAGCCCCATATGCAAAAGACTTAGATTTTATAACACCACGCTCTTCATTTTTATGCTTACGACCTAGTTTATCTTCATTTTCATAAGTACAACATGCGAATGAAGATGATTTGTATCATGCTGAATTGTCGCAATCATCTCAGGACTATAATAACCATCTCTGTCAGCAATCTCACGTACACCACGTCTTATAGCATGTCTAAGTTTAAGTTCATCATAACCATTTTCATAATCTCCACGTCTTAAAACTTGAAGATCCTTGTCAACAACATTGTTTTCAACTAAAAAATCATGATCAAAACTAACAACCATTTGTTGTATAGCTTGTTTATTGTTTAAAAACTTGTCTTCAACTTTATCAGCAATCTTTAAAACTTCATCACGTTTAATACTCGATTTAGTAAAAGTAAAACAATTACCATCCCCAACTTCAACAACACCGTCATCTGATAAATGGCCAAGCAAAGGTTTTGTTGCAGATTCACGTGATACATAATTTGTTATAAAAGATTTAACACTTTTACCACGAGAACCATTTATATTAAATTGTGATTTTATAACAATATTTCTACCACGTTTAGCCATTATAATTGCCCACCCTTATATGCTTTACACAATAATTCAATAAATAGTTTAAGTTGTACACTTTCAGGTTTACCTGAAGTTTTAAATAAAATCGCATTAAGAAGAGCTGTTATCTTAGGTCTTGGCGTACCAAATTCCATAATACAAAAATCTTGTACCTCAGTTAAAGTTTTAAATTCGCCTTCCTGAAGCCTCTCAGCTGGTGTTTTAGTAACCATAGAAGCTTGCTCTTCTTCCATCTCAGCCATAAAATCATCATCAAATGAAGGTTCATCAAAACCTTCAAAGTCAGGTTCTTCAAAAGGTAGATCATTAGGTAAATCTTCAGAAAACTCATCCGGTACTAGCGAATAATCTCCCAAATTTTCCGAAGTTTTCGGGATTTCGTTTGATTTCAGATTTTCTTTTTTTATCGTTTTTCTATCTCTTTCAACTTCTTCTAAAATCGCATCTTTATCAACACCACTAAAATCAGGTAAATTAACACGTCTGATAGGTGGTAATAAGTCACGAATAACCTCTCCTAACTCACCTGTAGCAAGTACTTTAAAATCAGAAAACGTATCATCAAAAAACTCACATTTTCTAACATACAATTCACGAATCCCATACTCAGGATCACTCATATTTTCAATTGTCGGAAATAATACCAACTTAGGTTTATCCCTTAAATCACTTTTAAATGCATGTATATTATGTTTTTTAAGAGCAATTAAACAAAAGCCATTAAGTGGTTCATTTTTTGTAAGATTAACCTCAAACCCAATAATACCTCGCCCAGTTTTTAAATATGCATATCTAACATTACTGTTTATAAGACGATATAAAGCATCAGGTACAGAAGGTCCGATCACTTTAATTTGTTCTTTTAAATTCAATTAAGCACCAACTTTCTAAAAAAATTTTTTTCATCATAAATAATTATACCACAAATATTTTAAAAATGAAAATCACCCATAAATGCAAAGGATAAAATATATAGAAAAAAATATTTGTTAAAAATTGTCACGTTTTCCGGGTTTTCCGTTGTATAAATATTCGGTAAAAAAATAAAAACTAACGGAAAAACAAATATCACTTTTTTTGTAAACACATAGTATAGTGAATTACCGTAGATCAAGTTTACAACTAAAATATAAATAATAAGTACTAAGTACAGTAAATACCTCACCTTACCTTTATATTTATACGTTATTATCATAAACGGAATTGTAATTTCCCCGCCTTCAGTGAACATTACACCGAAAATTAAAAGAAATATCACAAATGGCACATTCCTTTTAAATTTATATAAATAACTAAGAATTAAAAGTCCAACAGTAAATGTTAAGAATATATTATTAGTAATTGTGTAACTTAAACCGTGTTTATGTATAAAAACTTCTAAAAGTAAGTTATTAATAAACATAAGAATACTAGCCATTCCGAGTCTTAAAATATATTTATTAAGATTACTCGTATATTTAAAACCCTCTACTACACCAAAAGCAAACCAAAAACCAACAACCCTTGATATTATATGAAAAAACGAACTTTCCAAATATAAATTATATGTAAGCATATGATCAAGGACCATAAGAAAAGCCATAATATATTTAATTTTGTTACTTGTCATTGTACAATTATCACCATCCAAAAAAAAAAAAGAAGTACCAATTACGGCACTCCTTCTAATAAAATCCACGATAACGTCTTTCATTAACCATTGTAATAAGTTGTTTCACGGTCTCAAGAACAACGCTCACTGTGATTATTAAACTCGTACCACCAATTTGAATACTCTGTGGAAGTTTAAAAATCATACCAGCAACTGTTGGAAATATTGAAATAACAACCATAAAAATAGAACTCACAAACGTCAATCTATATAATACTTTTTTAATATATTTTTCTGTATTATTACCAGGACGAATCCCCGGAATAAAACTTCCCTGCTTTTTAAGTTTATCTGCAATCTTTTCGGGGTTAACTTGAATTAACACATAAAAATAACAGAATCCAATAATTAAAAGCGAATAAATTATCATACCAAACGGATGCGTCATTGATAGATAATTCATGATTCTCTGAGCTGTTAAATTATCCTGAAACGCCATACCAATAATATTTGGTAGTTGTAAGAATGTTACTGCAAAAATTACAGGAATAATCCCAGCAGCATTCGCTTTAATTGGTAAAAATGTAGCACGAGAGTCAATAAGTTTCTTACCTTTAACAACTTGTGAATATTGTACAGGAATTTTTCTAATACCTTCTTGTACAAATACTACAAGAGCGATAAGAAGAAATGCTACAATTAGTACAACTACTACGTAGAGCATGGCTATTGTTTTATTTTCAGCACCAGCTATTTGACTTTCGTATACTTGCATAAATTCAACAGGAAGTCTTGACACTATACCCGTTAAAATGATAATTGATATACCATTTCCAATACCATACTGAGTTATCTGATCAGATAACCACATTAAAAATGCAGTTCCTGCTGTAAGTACTAAAGCAATACCTATAATACTAAAAGTACTTGGATTAATAATAAGACCAGTATAGACCCTATTAAAACCAATAGATAGCATTATAGATTGTACAAACGCAAGTGACATAGCTAGCATTCTTGTAAATTGCTGAATTTTCTTTTGTCCAAAATCCCCTTGTTTGCCCCATTCAGTGAATGTAGGTACAATATCCATTTGCAGAAGTTGCATAATAATGGATGCTGAAATGTAAGGCATAATACCCATTGCAAAAATAGAATATTGCTGGAGTGCACCACCTGCAAAAGTATTAAAGATATTAAGAAGTCCACCTTCTTCACCAAACTTTAACACTTCGGGGTTTACTCCTGGAACAGGTAAATGCGATCCAACTCTAAATATAATAATACAGAATAATGTAAAAAGTATTTTGTCTCTTGTTTCTTTATACTTAAACAATTTAAATAACATTTTTTATTCCCATTTCTTTCTTCAGATTACCTGGTAGAAGTCCGAGGGTCTTAGTTTTAAGTAAATTTCTTTTAAAAACGGATAGTCTTCATTTACTTCTTCAAAAAACATATTTCTCTCCATTATACGAAGTTTACCACGAACCAAAACCAAATCAACTTCACCAATTACTTTGCTTTTTTGAAAGATGTCATGAAAAAACATAACATCTTCAAATTCTAATACTATTTTTCCTCGACGTATAATTCTCTGCTTCATTGGAATCCTCCTTTGAAACTAAAGATTATTCAAAAATACTTCCATCACGACCAGATATCCACATGATTGACATTGCACAGTAGTTTATAAGATCAAGTAAAGTATCTTCAATAGACTCATCATTAACAAGAGTCTCTTCTTTACTTCTAAGGTTTTCATATCTGTTAACCTTATCAAAAATCCTAACAATTGCAGCACCAAGTCCGAATAATTCTAATGATTCATCAAAAGAATTACCATAATCAGAATTTTTACGTCTATAAACATCGTTAAGTTCGTTAACTTTCTCATCAAAATTCTTAAGTCCATTTCTAGCGCAATAAATTCTCATAGCAACTGATGATAGTTTTCTAAATAAATTAACACCCTTTTGTTCCTTGTGATACTTTAGAAATAAAGATTTCAGATTCACATCAAGCATCTTATTTTTCTCAAAATCATAAAGAATATTTTCATCATCAGTAATATCACTCGTATAATTATTCATTAAATCTTCTTGTGATTTCTCACTAAGTTTCTTAAGAGTATTATAATGAAGTTCTAAAATTCCAAAACCATAATTTTCAGTCATTGTTTTTTACCATCTTTCTACTATATTAAAGTTTCAATATTACTTCTGTAAGCCTTCGCTAAGTTTTCGTATTCTTCAACATAACCCTCAAAAGCTTTATGTAATACGTCTTTACCTTTTTCTAAATCATCGTTAAATACGTACACTGTATTTTTAACTTCTTTATAAAAATCACGATCAATTACGAAACGTTTTTTCTCAGCATTTTCATCATTAATAATAACCATTTTTTCAGTAATGTTTAAATCAGCATACTCAGCAACATTAAGTTTTCCATCTTTTACTTGTAATTTCACAATTTTTTTAATTTCCATCTATTCACCTAACTACAGACCAAGAAGTACCTGAACCAAACCACGATCATTAATAGACTGAGCATATGGTTCTGGAATACCAAAAATAAGGTCCGCATCTTTCTTATTAATTTTAAGTTTTTCTTCTAATCTCTCAAACAATGTATTATCAGTTGTTATGATTTTATTATCTTGTACTGAATATCCAGTAAGAGCACTAAACCCGCCACCTAAAAAGATAATAGCATCAAAATAATCACGATTAGCATAAGTTTTAATAATAGTATCTACAACTGTATCTACAAATCTGTCTTTTTGTGGGCTCTACATATGGTAACCACTTTTCTCGACGAGTAGCTCTACGTTTATTAGTTGTAGTAAGTAATTTTTTTGTAAATCTTTTCTAGACTCAATTGTTATGTTCTCACGGTTAGCATTACTAATAGCATCTTCTAATAAATTACCATAACCACGAGTAACTGAATAAGAATACTCTGCGTTAAACTTCTTATTTCTAAACACAGCAAGATCCGTAGTACCTTCACCAATATCTACAATAAGAAAAATCTTCAAAAGTCAGCTATAGGTGATTCTTTTTCACCAAGTACCTCGTAAAGTTCCGTCATAGCACCCGCAAACTCTTCATCGTTACTATCAAGCATCCCTAAAAATCCAGCTTGCCCCTCATTAAGAACAACAACATCTTCTACAGTAATCATAATCGAGATTGTAGAATCTTTAGTATACTTAGTAATAGTATGTTCACCAAGAAGTAAATTTCTATAAGTTTTAAGTAGCTCAATAGACTTCGCTTCAACAATAGGAACTGATACAGCAAGTTTAACATCTGTAGATTCATTTACATGCCCAAGTATAGAACCAAAAAGAAGGGCTGTTGTAATCTCATGATTAGCTTTATAACTAGTACTTTCAACGTCATACTCTAAATAATCAGGAAGATCAATTGCTTTTGTAAATACAGCAGCAATCTTATCACTATGATTAAGATTTGACGATTCTACTTTAAAGTAAAACTCATCATTATTGAAAGTTAAATACTTCTCATCACTGATATAATTAACAGCACTTGGCTCAGTAATTGTATTTAGTAAATGATTATTATCATCAAGCACGCTACCTTTAACAGTTGAGTTTCCAATATCTAATGCAAATTTCATATATTTAATCCTTTACTGTATAACTTTTTTTAATACTTTTTAACTCTTTTTGTAATGACAATCTAACAATTGTAGATTTCGATAATTTTGTTTCTTTTGCTACTTCTTCCAATTGATTATAAAGTTCAAGTGGAAGTGATGTAAGTAGTCTTTTTTGATATGTTTTCTTATTTGTCATTTTAAAATTAACACCTCACTTATATATATAATTATATCACTGATATATATCATTGTCAAGATTAAAAAAGAAACCTTAATTAAGGTTTCTAAGTTTTAATGATGTAGCAAAAGCATAAACTAATTTTTCTTTCTTAATATCACGTATTGTTATTGTATTCCCAGCTGATGTATTAAGATATTCATAAATATATTTCTTAACAACAATTGACTTCTTAGCTTGAACTCGCCCATTTACTGTTCCAGACACTTTATCAAGAAGAGGTAACATATCTGGTTTAGCTGGTAATGGAAGTTCTTTACCATTTTTTAAAGGTTCTTCTTTAGGTTTTGAGACTTTCTCTGGAATATCAGACGAATCATTCGGATAAATATTCGACCTTCCTGGAACTCCAGTAATCAAATTCAATACAGGCTTAGTTTCATCAAGTTTTTCAAGTTCTGGTTTAACAGGTTTAATTACAGAATCCATAATATCTGAACTTGGTCCAAACATACCAAAATATGCCGCAACATATCCCCATTCAGACCTAGGTTTCTTAGTAGCTTCTATTACATTATTTGCAAAATCCTTATCTAAAACATTTTTAGAATGTTTAGATAATTGAGTTCCCTCATAATATAAACTATTATTATAAAACCCAATTTCTAAACCTGTACCTGAACCTGCAGATAAGAATGATTTAGCAGGTATTGAAGCATAACCGTCAACTCCTTCATTATTAGCATCCCCATAAGCTTCATTCCCGCCTAAAGATAATTTTACAAGTTTACTATCTTCAGGATTAAGTGTAAATGTTAAACTATTTGGACCAACATATTTAAGTCCAAACGATTGACTCCAGTCAATATCCGAATTTACACTAGCAAATGCCATATTAATTGGCTGACCTTTATCATCAAAAAATTCCATTCTTACTCTAAAATCAGCTATATTAAGAGTTGAAACCGAAATTTCAGCACGATCATTAGGGTTTCCATATATACCACCAGCTTCTATTGTAAAAGCACTTTCTTCATTATCAACATATTTTCTATCATTATTAGTAACATAATCTTCTAACATTGTATATTTAATATTAATATTTTTCCCCGACTTTGTTTTACCCATATTCGTTACAACAAATGAACTCCCTTTTGTTATGTTTGAAAAAGTATGTTTCCATACACCACCTACATTTCCTTTAGGGTCCCCGTCTCTAAACTTAATTCCACCAGTCAAATCTTTAACTTCACTCCTACTTGAAATTCCAATTGAACCATCTGGAACATCAATATCATCTCTATCAGTAAAAAGTTTATAACCAGAATAATATTTTGAAGAGCCTCTTAAATCTTCACGAGAACTACCCACTAATTTAAGTCCATTACTTTCATTAACTACAGGTAATAAAGATACATCTTTTAATTTAGCATTATACTCAGCTAATTGTTTATTATAATTATCTTCTTTTTCTTTATTACGTAATTTTATTTTTTCATTTTCAGAATTAATCCTAGAAACTTCTTTATCATATTCCGCCCTACGACGTAAATTTTCTTCTTTTACTAATTTATCTCGATTCGCTGTTTCTTCTTTAATTTCAGCATTAATTTTATTAATCAAATCAGCTTGTTCTTTAGCATCTTGAATTCTCTCAGCTTTATCATCAGTGATACGTTTTTAATTCTTTAGAATAATCCTTATTAACATTATTATTACCATTTGTTATAATTTTATTTTCCTCAAGAATTTTTTTGTATTAATTTCCTTATTTCTTCTATTAATTTCAGCTACTACATCATTATACTCTTTTTCACGTCTTGCATTTTCTAATTTACGAGCTTCATTAGCACGATCTATAGCTTCATTTTTTCTATTAATTTCAGCTTTAATATAAGAATTTAATGACTCATCTTGTTTATATTCTTTTTCAATATTATCAAGTCTTGAAACTTCACTAATAAATCTAGAATTTTCCTCTGCTCTTTTTTTATTTCTAATTCATCATGTGAATAAACTTTTTGTTTAATTTCTTCTACTTTAACATCAAAAACCTTTTTGTTTAAGCTCTAATACTTTACCATCAATATCAACATCAGCATTTAAAAATTTTTAGAAAGTGATAACGCACCAATACTAGAAGTTATTAAAATTTTATTTTTCATTAAATACCACAATCCTTTCATAAATATATTCTATAATATTATAACACAGTACCCCCCCCCGTCAAATATTATTATATTAAGCTTTTATAAAGATTACTAGTTTTTAAATAACAATTTACATAAATTTTCAGAACATATATGATCTTCAACAAAAAAAAAAAGAAACCTTAATCAAGGTTTCTTAAAGTAAGAGAATTTCCATAAGCTGATTTCTTAGAATTAAGGTTTTTAACACCTATTCCAGTACCTTGTGAAGAATTCAAGTATTCAAATATATATTTCTTAACAATAACCGAACCACGAGTAACATTCACCGAATCTATTGGAGTTGTCACTTTTGGAAGAAGTGGTCTCAATTCAGGTTTCTTAGGTTCTGGTAGTACCTCACCAGGAACATTAGGCTCAAAAATAGGTCTCGGATTACTATTAGGAACAACAGGCGGAGGTGTACCTGGCACTTCTGGTCTTCCTGGACTTGGTGTAATTAATTTAAGAATAGGATCTTTCTTACGAACAGGTTCAACAGGAAGAGGATTAGTAGATTTAGGTGTAGGTTTCTCTGGTAACTTAGGATCTTTATATTTAGGTTCCTCTACTTCAGTAGGTTTAGTAGGTTCTTCTGGTAAATTAGGAAGATTTGGTGTCTTAGGCAAAGGTATAAGTTCTTCTAATACTGGTTTTTTAGGAGTATAAACAGTCTCCACAATATTAGATGCAGAACCAAACATATCAAAATATGCACCTGCTGTCACACCAGACAAATGAGTTTTAATATAACCATTACGCTCAAAAGATTCAACACCTATTCTAAATTTGTTATCCAGTCTATTTGAATCAGTAACAGGATTCAAATGATTAGCCCAATATAAACCACTCTCTGGTGTAAATAAATGTGAACTTGCTAAAAATTCAGTCTCTAAACTATTCCCTGCACCCATGTTTAAAAATGTACCTTCAGGTGTTGATGCTAATCCATTAAAACCATGAGAATCATCATAAGTTCTTGCATAATCCATTACAAATGTTTTTCCACCTAAATTAACCTCCTTTAACTTAGAATCTGATGGTACATAATTAATATTTGAAGCTTTCCCACCCGACCAAACATAGCCAAGTCCTTGCGTATAATCAATATCACTATTAAGACCAAGCATCGCAATATTCATCGGCACTCCATTATCATCTATAAATTCTAATTTAAATTTAACACCATCCATATTGATAACACTTACACCAATAGAAACATCTCTTTCACTTTTTTCTCCTCCACCGAATAATAAATAAGAAGGTAAATCGGACCAAATTTTATTCGTTGGATCATTAACATAATCATTTAACATTGTATATTTCAAATTAACAGTTTTACCTGATTTAGTTCTACCAACATTCGTTAATGTAAATGAACTACCTTTACTTAAACCACCAACAGCATAACCTTTGTAGGTTACTCCTGACCAATCGGGATGATTAGGATCATAAGGCCACGTATAAAATCTATTAATATCATTCTCTTTGATATATACTCCACCTGTCAAATTTACAATTTCAGATTCAGGGTTATATCCAAGAACTCCATCTAAAATCTCAACATCATCACGCTCAACAACCATTTTAAAATTTCTATACCATTCTTTAGATTTTCTAGCACTTTCATCAGGATATCCTACAAGTTTTAAACCATTACTTTCGTAAACAACAGGTTCAGAGCTCAATTTTTGTTTTTTATTATTAAAAGCTTCCAATTCTTTCTTATACTTAACTTCTTTCTCAGCATTTCGAGCCTTTATCTTTTCATTTTCAGCATTAATTTTAGCTATATCACCACTATTTTTAGCTTCTACCTTTTCACGTTCTTCTTTTGCTTTATCATACTCTGCTTTTTTACGAGCATCTTCTACTTTTGCTGCTTCAACTTTCTTCAAGTATTCTTCTTTTTTGCGTTTATTTTCTTCTAATTCACCGTTATACTTATCAGTATCTGCTTTAAATTTCTCTTCAGCAGCCTTATTATTTTTAAGAATTTCAGCATTTTCCTTCTCAATTCGACTCTTATCAGATTTATATTTATTCAAAGCGTCCTCATATTCTTTTGCAATTCTAGCTTTTTCTTTATTGTAAACATCTGTTCTACGTGAATTTTCATTATTAACTTGGTAAATCCTATCATCATTCTCGCTCTTAATCTTTTCATTAATTTTAGCTATATCACGTTTTTGCTTTTCATAATCTCCCCCTAATTCAGATTGAGTCTTTTTAATCCGTGCCAATTCTTTTTCATAATCTTTCTTAATTTCTTCATTGCGTTTATTAATTTCATCATTAATTTCCTTGGTTTCTTGCTCTTTTAGTTTATTATTTTCCTTAACATCACGAACACGTCCTATCCAATCTTTAATGAGACGAGCGTTTTCAGTTGTTCTTCTCTCGTTTTCACGATCAATATCACTGCTTTTCTTATCAGCAGATTGTTTAATCTCATTATTAATATTTCCAACTTGATTAACTTGTTTTAATTTGTTATCAAGTCGTAAAACTTCATCTATAATTCTTTTATTTTCTTCATCTTTTTTCTTCTCAAGTTCTTCAAATGAATAAACTTTTTGTTTAATTTCTTCAACTTTAACATCAAAACCTTGTTTTTTTAAGTTCTTCTACTTTTGTATCCAGTACATCAGCAGACGTAAATGTCCCTAAACTTAAAAAACTTAGTCCTGAAAGTATTTTAACTCTCATAAAAATATCTCCTTTACCAATATGTTAATATAATTATATCACACGCCCCCCCCCCCGTCAAATACCATTACTTCAAGAATTTCATAAGGATTTCAGAGATTTAAAAATCAATAAAAAAAAAGAAACCTTATTTTAGGTTTCTTAGAATTAAAGAATTACCATAAGCTGACTTCTTAGATTTAAGATTTCTGACACCAGATCCTATTCCTTGTAATGACTTTCTTAGGATATTTCACTAAACCAATTGTAGTTTCAGCTTTTTTTTTTAATTCAGCTTGATACTTAACCTCTTTCTCAGCATTTCAAGCACGTATCTTCTAATTTTCAACATTTATTTTAGCTATATCACCACTATTCTTAACTTCTTGTTTATCACGTTCTTCTTTTAACTTATTGTATTCTTCTTTCTTTCAAACATCTTCTACCTCAGCAGCCTCCAAAGCTTTCTCGTACTCTTCTTTCTTACGTTTATTTTCCTTTAAATCACGATTATAAGCTTCAGTATCAGCTTTGAACTTCTCTTCGTCCAGATTATTATTTTTAAGAATTTCAGCATTTTCTACTTTTGTCAGCTTTATATTTATTCATTGCACCTTCATACTCTTTCGCAATTCTAGCTTTTTCTTTATTGTAAACATCCGTTCTACGTGTGTTTTCCGAATCTACTTGTCGAATTCTTTCTTCAGTCTCGCTCTTAATTTTTTCGTTCACATTAGTTATATCACGTTTTTGGTTTTCATAATCTGCACCTAATTCAGATTGGGTCTTTTTGATACGTGCTAATTCTTTTTCATAATCTTTCTTAAGCTCTTCATTACGTTTATTAATCTCAGCATTAATTTCTAGATTCTCTTCTTCTTTTAATTTATTATTTTCCTTAATATCTCTTACTTTTTCCATCCAATCTTTCATGAACTACTCCATCTGTGTTCCACAGGTAGAGTTTCGAAACCTCCTTACGGATGTTTCTCGCATATCCATTGATGCGACCGTCACCTATATAACATTCTGACGAATATTAATTAGACTTGCATATTTTTTAAGATTTTAGGATTTTTCATATATTCTAAGTTATTAAGTTCAATCTCTATGTCTAGGAATGCTTTTCTTAAAATATTTAAAGATCCATTCATATCAGCATTAATTGTTACACCATTACTTGTTTTATATAGACGATTATTTTTTCCATATCTTTTACCTGAAACTATTTTCAGGAACATTATCCCCATATACAGGAATATGATCTAAATCCAAGGCAGAAGCTTGTGAAGTATAAGATTCTTCTTGTTCAATAACTTCAATACCATGTTTTGTTAACTTGTCAGTAATCTTCTGATATAGACTTGTGTATGGGATGTGAATAAAATTCTGATTATTCTTCTTACCGTGATTATAATTCTGTTTCCAACCTTTGTTTTTACCTAAAGCAAGTTTAGAAACATTGTTTTCTAAACAAAATTCTAATACATGATTACTCAGAATATAAAATAAATGTTCTATTCGTCTATGTCTTTTTTTATAAACTGTTCGTAGTTGTTCAGACATAATCACATGTTCTAATCCACCTGTTTTAGTTTGAGCTGATGTTATTCTTTTAATTTCTTTGTTAGCAAATTGATTAATACTCTTAACTTTCTTATCCTTGACTAATAGGGACTGACCTTTATTAGTCGTAATAGCTATAAGATTTGTAACACCTGGATCAATAGCTGCAACAACATCTGTCTCTTTGAATTTTGATTTTTCACCTTGCTCGAATATAAGTCTAAGTTCAAACTCATTATATTTACGAATTACTTCCATTCTAGTATATTTACCTTCTACTTCATAAGTAAATGATAATGTTAATTTAGTCTTAGGAAAGTTTAAAGCCCCATCTTTAATTGATGTTACTTGATTTGTAAAATAGAAATTCGACATACTATTTTTCTTTTTATATCGTGGTAATTCGGGGCAAGCTTCGTATTTTTCAGGATTTTTGAAGAAGTCTATACGAGCTTTTTTAAAACCTTTGAAGGTTTGAGACACTTTACTTGTTATTTGCTGTGTTGTATGAGCTGATAATCCACAATGATTATAATCTACTTGATTTGTTTCTTTGAAATAATAATGTAAGAAATATGGGTCTAATCCATATTTAATAAATTCTACTTCTTTTTTACCTTTAAGAATTTGTTTCGCATTATATTTAATCATATATTCTTTTAATTCATCAATTAATTTACTATCATATTTATATGGCTTAAAATCTTCTTTTGGCTTTGCTCATAATAAAGATTTTGTGTATAAAAGAACCATTGTCTTTGATGATATATATTCACATTAGTTAAATTGTTACTCAAAAGAGCGGTTTGTGTGAAATAATCAATCATTTCTTTATTTTTTTAACATTATATTTTACAACTGTAAAGTTTTTCTCTTTAACCATTGAAATTTCCTCCTTTCTATGTTATTATAATATAAGATAAAATATCTTACATATTTATTATATCAAAAAAATAATAACAACTGTAAAGGGGTTTAATAAAAAATGAAGAAAAACAATCAATATTACACAAATCGTCACAGTTGCTTCTTGTTACAATATCATTTGGTATTAGTTACTAAATATCGTAAAAAAGTATTTAACAAAGATATGGAACAATATCTATCAAGTTTTATAAATTCTATGATGAAAAAGAATGATTGTAATTTAATGGAAATTAATTATGATAATGATCATGTACATATATTATTCGAAGCACCTGTGACACTTAATTTACCAAATTTCATTAATGGTTTGAAATCTACAAGTTCAAGAATGATTAGGAGAGCCTTTGCTGAATATTTAAAACAATTTTTCTGGAAACCAGTATTTTGGTCTCGATCATATTTTATTTGTACAGTTTCTGAACATACTACACAGGTAGTACAAGAATATATTCGAAATCAAGAAAAGTAGCGATTCATCTCCATCCGTGTTCCACGGATGGAGTCTTCTCGCAACTTTTGCTGATAAACTTTTTGTTTAATTTCTTCAACTTTAACATTAAAACCTTGTTTTTTAAGTTCTTCAACTTTTGTATCTAATACATCTGCATAAGTAATTGTTCCTAAACTTAAAAAACTTAATCCCGAAAGTATTTTAATTTTCATATACAAAAGCTCCTTTATATAATACTTTCTATTATTATATCATAGCCCCCCGACAAATCTCTTGATATATAAGCTTTGTAAACGTTATTCGTGAAATTCTATTATACTTCTCCTGAACAAACTGGACAAATTGGACAAATTCTAAAAAAGTGTCCAGACATGTCCAACCCTTGGTACTACTGAATTCTTTCACCTATTCTGGACAAATTCTGGACAAAAAAATTAATTTGTCCGCTGCATGACAATTTAAGTAAATTTTCAGAATATTCTAACACATAAAAGTCACCTACTGGACAAATTCATAAAAAATGTCCAGAGGTGTCCCGCCCTTGATATAACTAGATTTCAAACAAATTTATCCATATTTCTGGACAAAATGAACAAACTACAAAAAAAGTGTCCAGACGTGTCCAGCCCTTGATACAACTGAGTTTTATACACCAAACTGGGCAAACTGGACAAATTGAACAAATTCTAAACAACTATATATAAATTTTAATTTTATCCACTTTTAAATTTCATTTCAAGTTAAAAAAAATGTCCAATTTGTCCAACGTGTCCACTCACCCTCTACGAATGCACTCATACCAAAGTTTACAGCGATTGGACAAATTCTGGACAAAAAAATAATTTATCCACTGCATGACAATTCATCTAAATTTTCAGAATATTCTAAAATATAAAATAGTTAATTATCACAAATAATAAAAATAAAATATTATCCTACCACAAGCAGTAACAATAGTAACCTTGGAAACCACAAGTAACATAGTAACCGTAGTAACTATATCACAATCAGTAACCATTAGTAACCATCAGTAACTATAGTAACCGTACTAACAATAGTAACCATAATAACCATAGTAACCACCAGTAACCAAAATAACCTTAGTAACATTGATAACTATATCACACCAATAATAACCTATAACAACTTACTATAATCCAACCACAACCAACCTTACCACAAACCCTCCTTACAATAAATCCCCACAATCATCCTCACTACAACAAAAAAAAGAGGCATTTCGCCTCTCTTTCTTAATGTGTATGTGCAGTATGTAAAGTATCAAAAATCTTAGTATAGTCACTCTCATATTTACTTATTTCACTTTTACTTTTAGCGGCTTCAGCTTCACCTTCTGCTTTTTGTTTCTGAGCAGTCTCAAGTTTAGAACTCGCTTCACTACGTGATTTTTCTAAAGTCTTAACTAGATCTTTATAATCATCACCGTCTTTTTTCTTATACTCTTCTATTTTCTTATCAATATATTTAATACGTGATTTCTGCTCAGAAATTTCATCTTTTGCAGCACTAACTCGTGCTTCTGAAAGCATTACACTACGACGCAATTCTTCGTATTTTTCAAAACTCTCTTCTGTTGAATTTGATAAATCGAGCTCTACTGCTTTACTCTTATCAAACTTAAACTTACGAACATCATTCTTATCTTTTACATTAACAGCTTCAATGATAAATTCATTTTCATCAGGAATTTTACCTTCCAGCGTGAAGAATAACTCTTCTGAAATTTCACGTTTAAGTTCAATTTCCTTACCTTTATATATCATTTTATATGTAAAATCAGCATTCTCTGATAAATCACTATCACTATAAACAAATATTGCCATAAACTTATCATTTTTCTTATCAATAATTTGTTTAAACGGAATTAAGTATAAATCTTTCTTCCCACCATTTTGCTCAACCATTTCCTTAAACCCTTCTTTATCTTTATTTTCTTCCTCATAATTAGGCTTCTTATAAGTTTCTTCTTGCTTTTCTTCTACAGGCTTAACATCAGGTTTTCTAAGGAAAAAATTTAAGAAAATAAGAGTAAAAACAGTAACAATACTAATAACAACTATAGTAGTTTTCTTACTAAAATCAATATTCTTTAAATTCTTTAAGTTAAATTTCATATTATTAATTTAAAGAGTGGTATCAACAGGTACATCAACATACCTCACAAAGTACCACTCTTAACCTTTCTTATTTATATTTATTATAAATCTGATCAGCGTATTTCAGACGTAAGTCCATATTCTGACCACCAGAACGTTCAAACGCTTCTTCAAACAACTTAGCAACTAAGCCAGGATCTTTAAGTTTAATAAATTCACGATAAGGTTTACCACCAAAAGTCATACCCCTCATCTCTTTTATCATAAACTCAAGTTGTGACTGAAGATCATCAATATCCTTACCTTTACTCTTAGCATAAGCTTCAAGTGCTGAACGTCTAGATCCACCCCATTGAACAATTCCATGGTGAGTACCGTTATCAGCATCAGTCTTAAAGTTACTTTCTTGTTGCATATTACCCATTAAACCAGCAGCCGCAGCAGGAGAGAATCCTTCATCCATTAAGAAGTTCCAAATCTTCTCTTCATTATTTTTACCTGCAAGTCTACGTCCATTTGAATCCTCAACATTAGCGCATTTACCATGAGCTTCACTCTCACGTTTAGCTTTAAACCTACCAGTACCACCATCACGACTAAAACTTATATGAACATGATCATAATGGTTTTGTGTAATACTACCCCTATCAGCCATCAGATTCCAAGTATTAGCTGGTCCATAAATATTATTAACACCCATGTAAAATCTTTGCTTCCATATAATATAAGTTATACCAGCTTCTTTCATATTGTCAATTGCAAGCTGAGCTACTTCATCACCCAGTTTAGAGCTTTTAGGTACCATAACATCAAGTGCTAAACCTTCACCATGATCTTCCGATCCAGGACCTGAACGATATCCACCAATATCAGTAATACCAAACTGTTCATATATAAATTTCCTAAATTCAACAACGTGAGGTTTTAAATGAGGATCAGGTTCTGGTAATTTACCTGTAGCATTACGAGAAGTTTCTTTTTCGCTATCAGATGAATCTCCCTTATCAGGAACACTAACATCACCCGGTTTATCTTTAACCCTGACAATTTGATTTTGTTTAACTTTATCAAAACCTAAATAAGGAGATGAATCTTTTGTTGCTAAACTTGGAGGATTATCTTGAACCTCAAAGTGTACGTGAATAATACCACCTGTAGCACCAGTAGATCCTAAAATACCAACTGAGTCACCTTTTTTAAGTTTGTCACCAACACTTACAGTTGCACGTTTTAAATGTCCATAATAAGCGGCTTTACCGTTACTCATCTTAACCCTGACAGCATTACCACCAATAGCGTCATGACCAACAGACATAACAGTCCCTTCAACTACAGTATAAACTTTAACATCTTCAGTCGTAAAGTCAGCTTTTCTAATAGGTACAACATCAATTCCTGTATGCCCTACACCAGTACCCGCATAAAGTCCAGCACCACCACCAGTAGCCCAAGGAGTAAATCCAAAAGGTTGTAATACTATGTAATCTTCATTAAATATATGCCCACCTTGAATATTATCACGTCCATTATCAGTACCTTTACAATCGTGATATAAAAGTAGTAACTTCTCTTCATCAGTTATAGGATCTGTAGTACCAGGATCTTGACTTCTTTCTTCAAGTTCACTTGACGTACCACTAACAACCCCGTAATTTTCATGTTGCTGTGTTTCTGTTGTATTGGTAAATTTCTCTAAATCAGACTTACCAATAGCTTCTCCCATATCTAAGAATAGAAAGAATAAAAATAGTAATAATAGCCAACCTAAAGGTCCAGCTGCAACACACCACTTAATAAATCCAACAACCCTACCAGCACCTTTTGTGACAAGTTTACCAGCTTTTTTTATATTCTTAAATTTATTTTTAACATTTTTAACTTTCTTATAAACCTTTTTACCAGCTTTATACTCATCTGATAAGTCTTCTAAAGTTTTATCAGCAGCATTAACACCGATGTCTTTTACTGTTTTACCAGCAAATTTAGCAGTATTAACACCTCCATTTTTTAAATTATCAAAGGAAAGTCGCTTTTTCTTACCTTCACTTTTAGTGACTTCAGGAGAGTCTTCACCTTTACCTTTATTCTTATCCTCTTTCTCTTGAACTTTCTCCCCAGTATCACGATCCCTTGCTTCTACTGAGTTGATCTCTTTATCCTTAACATCATTTAATTTATCAGCAATCTTTTTCCGCGGATCAAGCCTGTTAATCTTACGCTCTACGTTCTTACTTTCATCTTTCAAAAGAACTACACCAACCTTTCATATTTATTTTTAGAACTAAAATCCTTATATTCGCATTAGGAATCGAACCTAATCTAAGTCACCAAGAGCGAATCACCGTAAAATACTTCACATTACTAATTAAATAATTATTCATTACTAGAATTTTCTTTATTCTCTAAAGTACTACCAGCTCGACCTGCTTCAGGAGTCTGACGATTGCTACGAGCTTGTTCTAAATCTTCTTTAAGTTTAGCATTTTCTGCTTTCAAACGAGCAGTTTCATTTGTAGCATTATCTAAATCTTTCTTAATAGCTTCTAACTTTTTATCATACTCTTCTTTAGCTTTCTTGTTTTCTTCTTCTATTTTTTTATTAGCTTCTTCTTCTAATTTCTTACCAGCTTCCTCTTGAGCTTTTTTCTGTCTTTCTTCTAATTCTTTTTGTTTTTTACGTCTATCTTCAATTTGTTCAGCAACTAAACTGTTACGTTTATCACGTTCTTCACCTAAAACAAGTTCTTCTTTTTGTTTTTGCTCTTTTGCAAGTTGAATATTACGTACTAAACCAATACCAAGACTACCCAAAGCACCTATTACCATAACACCAGCAACAACCATCATTGCATACTTATATCTTGATTTTTTCTGCTTTCTTTTTCTATTTTCTTCAAACGTATAATCTTCTTCTTTCTTAAGAATACTATCTCTTTCTCTTTTAAAAAACTTAAACATACCTTCCACCTTTCTTACCAAAACTTAAATCCAAATATCTTAGTACCTATTACTGCCGTCTCGTCAAATGAACCAACAGCACGTGAATCAGCACTAACATCTCTATTATCTCCAAGTACAAAAATATGACCCTCTGGTACTATTATATCAAAATTCACCTGTTTAAATCTAACAATATTATTTGCATCTAAATAAGATTCTTCAAACTTACTATTGTTAATATAAAGTACCCCGTCAATAACAGTAACATGATCCCCCGGTAACCCGATAACACGTTTTACAATATTCTTAGCTTCACCACCATCTTCAAGTCTTTCAACAACACCAACAATATCAAATCGTTTAAGTTCTTCTTTTTTAAGAACAATAATCTGACCATCTTTAAGAGTTGGTAACATACTAGGTCCATCAACCAAAGCTATTGTAAATTAAGTTTAAATATAATAGCTATAATTAATACTATAAGAAACCCCATAAGGGATTTAAATAAACTATCAATCTTATGAATATGTAAATTTGACTTGTTGTAATCGGGCTCGATACCTAAAGATTCGGCTATTTTCTTATGTCTTATTCTATTATAATCAGGCTTTTTAAAGTTTCTCATTAATAACTTCCTCAAGATTTCTTTGATTATTTGCAACTTTTTCAAGAACTTGTTTAATATTCATTTGACTTACAAGAAGTTGTTTCATTCTATCAAGTACAAGGTCTGGAGCTGAATGATTCATATCCTGATCATCTAAATAATTACTAAGAGCTATATTAACTATTTCATTCATAGAAACATCCTTATCTTCAGCAAGTAACATAAGTCTTCTTTTAGTTCTATCTGTAAGTCTAATGTTTAATGTATACATTTTACTTTTTTTCAATAATCACACCAACTTTCACATAATTTAATATAATAATTATATCACATGAAAGTCTAAAAGTAAAGGAGAATGAGTTATATTACATTCAACGTATAAAAGAAAAAAGTGAGGAAAAATTCCCCCCACTCTAAACTCCACGTTTAACTATTTCATTTTCTACTTTTACAATAATATTTTCAACAACTTTTGGTTGACCTACTCGTCTACCTTTAATAGTCTTCCATGTATAAACTTTTTCAACATATCCATTTTTACCAGGTCTAGAAGTTACCATCTCACCACGTTTGATATCTTTACTATCTACATACTCAGTTTTATAGTCAACAACGAAACTTTCTGTATAAACGTCCTCACCAATTGTACCAAGCTCAACATCACCATTTTCAGCTTTTGATAATGTTAATTTAGTAATCTTAGGTTCATCAATAGGAACCCCTTTACGTAATTTTTGAAGTTTAGTTACTTCTTCAAGTCCTACGTGTGCAATACTATGTCTATTAACTTCACCATAATCATGAGTATCAGAATATCTTACAGAAACACTAGGTTCAGTAGCATTATATTCTTTATCAGTACGCTCGCTCATAGTACCAACATGAATAACTTCATCTATCTTTTCACGAAAAATTTTATCAGCTCGACCAGGAATTACAATCTTAAGCCCTTCTTGACCATGAACTTTGGTAATTTTAACCCCTTCATTCATACTATCATCATCAACATACTTAGTATCATACGGAATACTTACTTCTTTTTGAAGTAAAAGTTTATTATAAGTATCTTCTAAAGATTTAGCTAGTACCGAAACATCAATACCTTTAATTTTGTTAAGTTTATCAGCTAAACTTCCAGATAGACCAGCTATCATATTCTTAGTATCACTAAAAGCTTTATTTGCGCGCATAAAATTATCATACTCAATCCCATCACGAACATGATCTACTTTTAATGTATAAGACTTAACTGAAGAAAGTGCAGTGTTAATCTCACTTAGTTTAGCATTATATTCAGCTTCTAACTTATTATAACTTTCAATTTTAGCTAACGTGTCGTTATAAGCTTTAAGAAGCACATCTACTTTAGCTAGCGCCTCATTAACTTTAGCTTGTGGAAGCTCACTCTTAGAATGCTCACCCTTGTAAGTTTCTAATAATTTTTTATGATTATTAATCTCCGTTAACTTATCACTAAGCTCACGCTTAAGTTCCACACTATTAGTATCAACAGTTCTAAGTCCATTAAACTTAGAAATAGCACTTTCAACTGAAGATGTATCCGTTATATCTTCTTGAATTTTCAAAATTAAATTCCTATAATCTTCAAGTAAATTATCTACTTTAGCTACTTCAGAGTTTACAATCTCTTGTGGAAGCTCTTTTAGATTGCGTTTCTTACCGTCAAGCCAAGTTTCAAACAGACCTTTAAGTCTATTAATCTCATTAATTTTATCAGTCATCTCAGCTTGTAAAGTTTTATTTTTACTTGTAATATTTGATTTAAGCCTTTAAGTTTATCAAGAGCTGGTCGAACAGTCGATAAATTAGCAGCACTTGGACCAAGATCAGTCCCGTGACCTTCAGCATCAAACTTCCAGTCGTGTCCGTCAATTTCTAAAGTCTCACTTCTTGCAAGATGTTGGTCTTCTTTAAAGTAAAATCTTTGTCCTGCCTCATTTTGTTTCCATCCAACAACTTTATATTGTTCAATAAGTCCACGTAACCAAGCTCTTTGTTCTTTTGATAAAATAATACCACCATTAGATTTTTTCACAGGATCACTATCAGGCACGGCTTGACCAGCTTTAGGATGCCCTTCAGGATAAACACTTTCACGACCATATTGAAGAACACCAATCAAATGCCCTTTATCATTTAAAAGACCAGAACCTGAAAACCCACCCCAAGATGAATTGTAAAAATCAAATAACGGTGCTTTAGGATTTTTCTCATTAGTATAATTCCCTTCTTTATCACGTTTATAATAAAACGGTTTACCTGTCTTAGAATCAGTATACCCTGTTATTTTTGAAGTTACAGAATAAAGCTTACCGTTCTTAAACACACGACCTTCAGTAACATTAGGATCTTTTTTCTCATCTTTTGTACCAGGATAACCATACATTGTAAAGTTCGATCCATCAACAACTTTATCAAATTCCTCATCACTTGCTAAAGAATTAAAATCAGCTTTATTATAAGGTGATAAAAACTGCATTGCTTCTGGAAAAATTACAGCAGCTAAATCATTCTCAAATCTAATTAAATGTTTCAAATCTTTATTATTTTCATTTTGATCATAAGAGTATTCTTTTTGATTCCAAAACTTAACCTGAGATTTATCAATATTATACTTAGTTCCTGTAAGTTTAGCATTAGCATCTGAATTAGAACCAAGAATAATATCACGACTTATAATACCATCTCTAAAATCACGTGTTTTATCATCTAAATAATTATGACCAACTGTTAAAAAAACACGAGGAGATACAAACATACCTGACCCAACATAACTACGTCCACCACCAAGATGAGACCTAACATATCCTACAGCAGAAGCATAAGGACCTTCATACGGAACATTTATAACGTCACTACCACCCTTAAAAACTCCCCTAAACCCAACACCGCGTCTAACACTTAAATTATTAGACATTTTAGGTTTATCTAAATCAGCACGCGTTGCTTTACCATAGACAGTTCTTTCGGGAATTTTAATTATTGAAATATTATTATTAGCATGCACTACTGCCATAAAAGAAGTAGCAAACGGTGCAACCATTAAAACTTTTTTAATCATTCAAATAAACTCCTAAAAATATATTATTATAACTATTATAACATAATTTAAGTTAAATTAACAAAGAAAAAAAGTAGAGGGAAATTTCCCTCCACCTTCTTATAGCTGCATTCCTTGATCGTGAGAAACTGCAGTTTTTTCTTTAAATTTATCAATCATAGCTTGAATTTCTTCTTCTGTAGTCTCTTCACGAGAAGCATCTTTTGCTTCATCAAGTTTTGCTTGAACTTCTATTTCTTTATTCTTAGCCTCTACAGCTTCTTTGAATTTTTCCATTGATTCTTCTTCTGTTAGTGGTTTACTTTCTTCCGTAACTGCAGCTTTCTCAGCTCTCATAGCAGCAATTCTAGCAGCACGAGCAGCAAGTGCTTTAGCAGTTTTACTATTCTCCCCTTCAACAGCAGCTACTTTTTCATCAAAACTTGTAGGATTTACAATTCCTTGTTCAAGTCTAGCGGCGCGTCTCGCACGAGCAGCAGCTACAATATCATTCTCACGAGCAACCTTAGCACTCATATCAACTTTATTTTCTTGTTTAGACTCTTCAATAAGCCCTAGCATAGCATTGTTAAATTTCTCTTTAGAGTTCATATAAGCAAGTTGAGAAGTTCCAGTTTCAATGTTATTGATAACACCTTGACCAAAACGAGGAAAGTTTCCAGTTTTTTCGTCAACTATATCACAAAAACGATTTGTAATCTTAGGATCTAATACCCCTTCAGTTGCACGAAGTAACATTCCACGAGCAGTAACTTTATCAATTGCGTTACCATTCGTATCTTCCCCACTCATAACTTCTTTAATTGTCTTAATTTTATCATCAATCTCAGGAAGTTTATCAGCATTTTTCTTCATTTGAAGTACAGATTGAGTTGTCGAACTGAATACAAATGACCCAACACGAATAAGTTCATCATCAAACTTTGTATCAGCTACAGATGCTACGAACATATTCATTACTGCACCAGCTTTACCAGTCCATTCCGTCTTAGCAATAAGGGCTTTCATAACGTTTAAGTTTTCTTCATATAAATAACCATTATCAAAGTGGTTTTCAATATCTTTTCTGTTACCTTTAATACCATCATCAGCTAATCTACCAAGTGACTCTTTTACTGTATTTTCATCAGTAAAATCAAGAGCATATGCCCCGTAAGATTTAGGTGAATCAATAATTTTTTTCGTAATTCCTTCAACTACTTCTTGAAGTTCCTCGTTTGATTTACCGTCATCAAAAGTAATATCACTTGTATCAAGATTATTAACTAAAGCATTAGCTTTAAAGTGAGATGAATCAGTAGCTAAGAATACTTTCCCGTGTTTGTTAAGTTGTTCTGTAACTGAAGATCTATTATAGAAAATTTCTTTTTCTTTATCAGTTAAGTTTAAATTATCAAAACTGTTAATACCCATAGTATCCGAGTCAAAGTCCCCATCGATTTGATTAACCATAAGTGGATTAATATGTGTTAAATTAGACTCATTACCACCAATATTTACAAAACTGATTGAGTTCCCTGAGTGGAACGCTGGGTCACGGTGAGCAACAACTTTATCACAATCAATACTAGTCCTAATCTCATTAAGTCTAATACGTGGGTCTGGTGTGATCATTTCTGTCTTAGCACCTTCATAAAAAGTAACTGTTTTTAAGTTTTTAAGTAAGTTATCTTTACGAGTAAGTGCTTCATAATCAGCAGACACACAATGATTATACTCTTCTTGAAGTTGCTCCATACCACTTTCTTCACCAAGTGAAGTAAGTTTTTGATACATTTCATTATATCTAAATGCTTGCGCCCCGTTAATACAACGAATTGGAAGTACATTTCTACCTTGACTATCAACAATTGGTTTACCAGTAATTGGACTGATAAGCTCATGATCACCTAAATCAATATTAACTGACTTAGTAACATTCTTATCAAGCTTACCACCACAAAGCTCACCACGCACCTCATACTGAATTCTGCTACGAACTGCCATTGCAGGTTGCATATTAAACTCTTCATAGTCAATTGTAGTATCTGCATCCACATAACCATTAACATTACCTTTAACAGCTAGTTTTTCCTCATCTTTAAATGATACTCCAAGTCTTTCAAATGTTGAAACTACTTTATCACGATTATTTTTAAGCTGATCTTCTGTAAGGAAAGCTTTTTCATATAACTCTTCACCTACTTTTGAAGATAAAGAATATCTAAATAGTGAAGAATACTTACGTCCACCTTTATCAACACCATAATCTTTACTCTTATGCTCAGCTGTTTGAGGTAACACTAAGTAACTCATCTCAACAATACCGTTTTTAACAACCGAACCATCAGGTAAATATAAATCTTGCTTCTTACCTTGAAGCGCCTCATGAGCAACCCCTAAATTAAGACGAGATGCAAGAGATACAGGAGATACGATCATATCAACATCAGGATTAAGTTTCGCAAACTCAACTGCATGAGTAAGTTGTTCTTCTTTTGCAGTTTCAGGATCCATATCAGGATCAAGTACTAATGAAGAAATAGATTTGTTACCATGCATATCCATAACCTTATCCCCAACCTTCATTGGTTCAACAACTTCATGAGTAACAGGACGTTTAAATCTATCAAGCTCAACTTCCCCGTTTTCATCTAACACTTCAACATCATGAACAGAGCTCATTTTCTCAGCTCCAGATTTAGTAATAACAACAGCGTCTTCAGAGTTAAATAATGCAAACTCAGAATAAGCTACATTAATTTTCTTAACATCAACAGATGTTAAAAGTGCGTTATAAGACATCTGATTACGGTTAAAGTTATCTTTATCAACCATAAACTCATTCATAACGTCTCCTAAAGCTGAATGGATAGATTCACCTTTAGTAAAAGTACCATCTTTATTAAACTTAGCGTCTTTAGCAAGATACATAATATAACCTAAGTTAGCGCCATTTGATGTACCATAAGGGTCAAGTAATCCTTTAGCGTCTTCATCAAGCATCATTGTATTAACAGCACCAAGCTCATCTGCCTGACCTTCAAACTCACGACTAAGTGAGTTAGTATCAGCATAACCTTTATTAATAACAATTTTATTTTTATAAGCTTCTAAAATCTCTTTACCATAAGGATGATTTTCAAAATCTGGAAGATTACGAGAAACATCCAAAATTGCTTTAAATCTAATATCTCCAGTTGTAAGTTCTTTTTGAAGAGCAACAGCTTCAAAAGCTCTGTCCACTGGGTCAACATGTCTGAATTTATCTACTCTAGACCCTTCAACACTTGGATCAAAATATCCAATATGATATGGAATGTATTTTTTACCAAATCTATTTGAAAATACACCATTCTCATCAACTTTTGGTAAGTTTGTTATTTTTCTACCTTTAGCCAATTGAATAGTTCCACGTTTTTCATCATATTCAGCTTCTTCCACACCAATTTTAGTTAAAAGTCGACCTACAAAAGTTTCATCATTAGCCTGAACCTTTTTAAAATCATAATGTCTTTCGTTTCTACCAAGATCTCTGCCATATAAATTGCCAACAATCTCACGATGAAAATCAGATTTATAAGCTAAATTCAGAAATATCTTCTTCAGCAACATCACGACTAGCAAGCTCTGTCATAATATCAGCAGCAGTATAATCTTTGCCAGCGATATAATGACCGATCGAATTAAAGAAGTTTTTATAAGTAATTTCTGATTCTAATAAATCATCATAAGCTTGGTCTTGAAGTTCTTGAAACTCTTCTTCAGTCATCGCGTAACTAGTTCTTCTAGCCCCTGTCTTATTAATATCTGATGTCCTATTAGTTGAAGCATTACGTCCAAACGGATCTTTTTCAATAACTTCTCTAATTTCTTCTACAGTAGCATCATTTGACGCTAAAGTTTTAATAGCATCAAGATCATTCTTAATAGTTCTAAACGGAGTACCATTAATCCAAACTTTATTAATTGATTTCAAATCGTGACCTAAATTAATTTTACCATAAGACGTTGTTATAGAAGCGCCTGTTGGAATTTGAGATTTATCAACACCAATTGTAAGTGTTGGATCACTAATAATTGCTATAAGTTTCTCAGCTTCTTCTGTAGAAAGTCTACTAATAGATTCAGAAAAAGGAGCTTCAAATCTATCAATTAATTTTCTATACAAATTAGTATCTAATCTTGCCATTTTTTAACATGACCTACCTTTCATTAACGCTCATCTAATGCGTCTTCAATTCTTTTTTTAAAAATTCTCATCATCTCTGATGACGGTGAAATAACTTTAAGTACACTCTCATAGTCTTTTGTACCGAAAAGTTCTTCACTAATATTCTTAACTATTTCAAGTTCTTCTTTTGTCATTTGTTTTTCACCACCTGTATATCATTATAACACAAAAGTATGGAATGTTAAAATACAATGAAAAAGACTAAGGAAGTTGCATCCTTAGTCTAAATTGTTATAATTTTCTTAATATAAATGAATTAGCAAAATTAATTTATCGTTTTAAAGTTCTAATTGTAAACGATGTAGCATAAGCTGCAAGTCTTTCTTAACAACACTAAATCCACTAGCAAATGACGATTTACCACCAGTATTAATACCAAAATTATTACCACCAATAACTTCATCATCAACTTTCTTACTAATATCACCATTTAAAATGTTTAAAGTATAAGTAATTGTACGTTTAATTTTTTTACCTAAAAATATCAATATTTTTCCATTTTAATAATTTTATTATCATTATTTTCTACAAATTTATAATTAATAGTCTTAGTAAGCTCCCCTGTTTCAGAATTCAATTTATAAGTAATAATTTCTTTAACTCTAAATCCATCTTTATTTAATTCACGAACAACCTCTTTTGTTGTTTTATCATTACCATCAATAATCTCATATCTAAATTTAGATAAAAATTTCACCATCTTTATCCACTTCACGTAAAGTAATTTTACTAATATAAACGCCATCTTTAACGATGATTTCACCTTCATCAACTTTATTTAAAAATCTCATCTTTAGTATCACTAGTAATCTCACCAGATACTTCATCAATTTTAAAGTTCACCGTACGTTTAATAATATTACCATTTTCCTTAATAACATTAATTTTTTTGAAATATTATCAATCTCATCTACAAGTTTATATTTAATTTTAATAGAAACATCACCAGTATCAGGATTTAAAACATAACTAGTAACTTTATTGTACTTAACATCATTTTTTACTAAATTTTCAAATACAATTTTCTTTAAAGGATCTTCACTATCAATAATTTCATATTTAACTTTTTTTCAACAATATTACCATTAGACCCGATTTCTTTAATTATAATTTTACGTACTTTAATTCCGTCTTTATCCAATATTTCCTCTCGTCCTGCATCACCAGTTACTTCATCTAAAATATCATCAGAAACATCTCCTGTATTTGGATCAATTTTAAAATTATGTGTACGTCTAATAACTTTACCATTTTCAACAACAGTTTCTACTTTTATTACAGTCAAACCGCCATTAACACTTTCATAAGAATCTTTAGAAGTAATCTCCCCAGTATCATTATTTAATGTATAAACAGTAGTTTTTTTAATCCTTAAACCTTTAACATCAATCTCAGAAACTTTAGGTTTATCATCAACTAACTCATAGATAACTTTACTTGGATTATTTCCAATCTTAGTTGTTACTTTCTTAATCTTAACACCATTTTTTACAATATTTTCAACTTCTTCTGATGTTTCTTCATAATAATAATCAACATTAACACCATTATCCGAAACTTTACCATGAGCATTTTCTGGAGTATTAAGTAATCTATAACTTAACGTTACAGAAGAATTTTCTAAAATTTTTGTCTTAGGCTCTATAACTTTGGCACTTGTAGTATAATCACTACCAACATCTTGTTTTTCTATAATATCAGAATCAGCTAATTTCTCTTTAGTCCCATCTTTATAATAGTTCACAACAACGTTTTCTTTTTTTACAGGCACATATTTATAAACAATAGTTGTTTTGCCTTCTTTCATAATACCTTTTTCTTGAACTGTATTATTATATACATCTCCAGTAGGTAAAACTTCTACTAATTTGTAAGTAATACCATCTTTTACAATAGTATTATCTCTGTATAAAGTTGTGTCATAACTTATATTACTACTTTCGATTTCAGATTTAGTATCTAAAACACGTGTACCAGAAACAATCTCTTTTGTTATCTTTTTAGCAACAGATAAATTATCATTAAAAACTACATCATCTTTAATCTTATTGCCATTATCATCAACATATTTAACAACAACTGAACCACGAATATCATAAGTCTCGGCAACTCTTTCAAATTTCTTAAGTTTATAATAATAAGTAAAATAAGTGGTCTTATCAGGTTGCATAGTACCTAACTCACGAGACCATTTATTTTCTTCATTTAAAGCAATTTCCTTTTCTTCGCCTTCAGGTTCAAGTTTATATGTCAATTTAGAAACTTCAATTTCAGCACCTTCTGGGATATTAGATTTGTAATAAACAGGATTATTTGCAATAAGATAACTATTCCCGTTTTCATCATATTTAATCTTACTTGCAAGTTTCATATAAAATCCTTTACTAGAATAACCATCAGATTCATAAATAGGTCCAGAAATTTTATCATATTTTTAAGTCATATACAAAAATTATCATTTTTTTATTAAAATCTAAATTAAATAATTTTCCATCATTACGAGCATTTTCGCCATCTTTAAAAACCAAATAAACGCGCTATTTTATTTTCAGCTTCTATTATAGATTTCTCTCTATTTCCACCTACACCAAGTTTACCATCAAGATGATAAATTTTATCTACATCATTAACTCTAACAAGTGGTACACTAACACCATTCAAAGTATTACTCAAAGTATCAAAAACAGAACCTTTAACCAACTTCTCTTCTTTATCAAAAATATGATCAACATGATAAGCTGTTCGTTTATAATTAATAATAGGCTCACTTGCTTTTCTTGGAATAACATCTTCTTTTACAGTTTCTTTATAGTAATAATTTACAACAATACCATCTTTTGTAACTTTACCACTAGCATTTTCTGGATTTTTAACAAGTTCGTAAGTATACGTTTTATAAATTGATTTGTCTTCTAACTCTTCATTTTCAAACTTACTACTAATATTTTTTGAATTAGTACTATAATCACTTCCAACATCAAGATCAGAAAGTACCTTACTATCAGCAACTTTCTCTTCCGTGCCTTCTTTATAATAATTTACAGTAACAGAAGATTTCTTTTTAACAATATCTTCTTTAACAGTCTCTTTATAATAAAAATTAATAATTTGATCTTGCTCAGTAACAACACCTGACGCATTTAAAGGATTATTTATTAACTCATAAGTTTTTGTACGAATGATAGTTCTCTCATCATTATCATCAACTTCTTTTTTAGGTTCTATCACAGGTGCAGTTTCTGAATAATTTTCACCAACTTTAGCTTTTTCAATCACTTTTGAATCTATCAATTTCTCCTCAGTACCATCTTTAAGATAATTTACAACAATCTTAGAAAATTTCTTAATTTTATCAGTTATGGTAATTTCTTTATAATAATAATTAACAACAATATCATCAGTTGTAACAATACCATTAGCATTATTGGGCTCATCAATATTCTCTAAAACAACAGAAGTTCTAGTTATCTCATCTTCACCATCAACATCATTAATTTTAGGAGCAATATAAGCTGCTCTTGTATAATAATTATCTCCAACAGCTAAATTATCAATAATCTCTTGATCAAAAACCTTATCAGTTGTACCCTCCTTGTAATGATTGACAATTATTCTCCCTTTTTTTAAGTTTATAAATATGCTTACTTTCTGTATCACTAATCTTTTCAGTTCTAACAAAAATATATCTTTTACCATCTTTTTCAATTTCATTTTTAATAACATTTTCTTCATTTGAAATAACATTATCCAAAAGTTTATTACCTTCTTCATCTACAAAATGATGAGTGATATCAACTTTAGGACTAGACGGTCCTTCATAAACTATACTTTCATATTTTACAAATTCTCCATATGTAGATTTCTTAAATTCTTCAAATGTCATTTTCTTAATTGTACCATCTTTAAGTCTAAAGCCTAAAAATTTATAAGTTACACCATCTTTAATAATATCTTCACCTTTAAATGTAACATCATCATAAAATTCAATAGCTGTATCATCATCAACACCACCATCCGGACGGAAAGCTGTAAAATTATAATTCACAGATAAATCTTCTGAAATCCTATTACCTTTAGTATCTATAACATTAAACATAGTCTCATTACTATTCGTAGCAGCTTCAACAGACGAAATACTAAAAATAGATCCAGCAAACAACATACCTATACTAAGTTTTTTCTTATTTATACCCATTAAATCACATCCTATTTAAAAATTTTTTAATCAAAGATATTATAACATGAAAACAATATAAAAACAAGAATGCACAATAATGTGCATTCTAAACAATTTGTTTAATTCTATCTAAATAATTTTCTTGATCTTTCTTGTCTAATTCACTTATTTTACGAATCGCATAAGCTATTTGCTTTTTATCTCCGCTATTTTCAGCATTAGATACAGCAAACTCTACTTCTTTAAGTTTTGATGTACGTTTTGCTTCATCAACTACTTTTTGTTTACGAGCAAGTTCATCTTGTTTTTTCTTCTCTACTAACTCTTTATCAGTTAATGCCGGTCCAGTTGGATCTTCAATTTTAGCATATAACTGTTCACCATATTTATTAGCTTGAACTTTCGGTAAATCTTTTGCTTTTTTACCTGATTTAGATTTAAGTAAAACTACATCAAGTACGTTACCTGGAGAATAAGTATCTGAGAATTTAAGACCTCTAAATCCAGAATCAAATGTGAATTTCCCCATTTTCATCGATGTAATCAATTACTATAAAGTGTGGTCCAGCTGGTGACATAACACGGACACCAACTAAATAACCTTGTTCATAATATTTAAATAAATCCTGATAACTAGCTTCAATCATTCCATGTTCTTCGTTGTTTTTTTCAACCACCCAATCTGAACCAAAATCTACCTTATTATAAGATAAAAACCCTGTTGATGCGTATGAATTATTTTTATCTAGATCTGCTTTCAAATCCCAAGGTGCATAACCAATTGGTTTTTGTCCAATTTTAACTTGGATAAATGCACAAGATTGAATCATGCAACTTGCAGCACGCCAGTCCATATGTTGATGTCCAAATGTCGCAATTTGATTTTGATCAACTTGATTCCAACTCATTGGATTAAGTTTATCAGATCCCGTTCCTGTATGTGCAAAAAGTGACATTGATGACGCTAACAATGTTGTAGGTATTGTTAAAATTACTAATTTTCTAAGTTTCATATATAAAAATGTGTCCTTCCTATATCATATTATCATATTATAACATAAATATAATTAAAATAAAAGACATAGACGTTTATAAAGTTTAATTGTAAAATTAAATTTTCTGACAATTCATTTAAATTGTCATGCAGCGGACAAATTAATTTTTTGTCCAGAATTTGTCCAGAGGTTGTGAGGGTTGATATAATCATGTTTTTAACTCTTCAGTGGACACTTTGGACAAATTGGACATTTTTTTAACTCGAAATGAAAAAAAAGTCAATAAAATTAAAATTTTATATAATGGTTTTTAGAATTGTCCAATCTGTCCAGTTTGTCCAGAAAGGTATAAGAAACCCAGTTGTATCAAGGTTTAGACATCAGTGGACAAAAAATTTCTTGTTTATCCAATTTGTCCACACACGTGAAGTATAAAATTATAGAAACCCAGTTATATCATAAACTGGACACCTCTGGACACTTTTTTCTAATTTGTCCACGGATTTGTCCAATTTGTCCACAACAAAAAAAAATAGACTAACAAAATTGCTAGTCTACTATATTTTTAAAATTATTAATTTATAATTTTTTCTTGCGTCTAACACCAAATGCTAAAGCAAATGATATTAAGATAAATCCTGCAATTGTATAGTCCACAGAACCAGTTGTTGGTAAGTTTGAAATACCAGCATTTTTTACAGATTTATCAGCAGCTTTTGGTCTACTAGTTGTTGCAGGTGCACCATTTAAAGACTGCCCTGTATAACTTGTAGTTTTCTTAGCGTCTAATGCAGCAAGTTCTTTTTCACGTTTTTTATCAGCTTCTACTTCTGAGTTCGTACGTTTATCAGGTTTAGAATCTACTTTTTTCTTATCTTCTAACTTTTTCTCTTCAGCTTTTTACCAACTTCACTTTGAACTACTTTATAATCATCAATTCCAAGCTTAGCCATTTCTGTTTTAGCTTCGTCTTCTGCTGCTGTAATTGAATCTAATAAATATTCTTTAGCTTCATCACCTTTAAGACCTTGTTTTTCAATCTCAGCTTTAATTTTTTCACCATCATACTTCTCTTCTAATTTTTTATAAACTTCACTTAGCTTGTTACGCTCAGTTTCATTAAGTTTAGCTCCACCAGAAATAACATCAAAATTTTTATCTTTAACTACTTCAGATAATTTATAATCTTTACCATCTTTACCATTAATTGACATTTCATTTTCATGTTTCTCAGCGATAGGTTTTAGTAAAGCATCAATTTCTTTGTTAGTTTCTTCACGTGTTTCGTATTTTTCAACAACATCAGTATCCGATAAATCTACATCTTTAGTATCAGTAGCATATTCTTTAACAACTGTTGTATTTTCTAAATCAACACCCTTAGTATCAGCAGAAACAAATGTAATAGCTGATAACGCAACTGGAGCTGTAGCTAATTTTTTAATACCCATTATTTTAACCACCCTCAGGATTAGCATCCTTCAATCCTTTCATATTTTTTAAAATCTAAACCTTCTTAAAGTATATTTTAACATAGTAAGCTTAAGAAGTAAAGGCAAAAGAAAAAAAGAACCCATGGAAATAGGTTCTAATTCAGATGATTTGCCAGAAAAGAGAAAACAATGTTACGGCAATAACATGTACGAAATAATATAGTTCTAAATAATCATATAAAATGTTGTTTTATATGATTATCGGTGAAACTTGATCAAAAAATGATCAAGGCTGACATCCTATAAATAACAGCTCGCAGAAGATTCATTTTCTTTTTTACGAAGGATAGACATAAGTCCAATGAAACTTCCTAAAACTACCATGCTACTACCTATTGTTCCGAAAACATCAGTTGAACCAGTTTGTGGTAACTGTTTATTCCCTAGTTTAATCACTCCATTATCTTTCTTAGACTTATTATTTGTTAAAAGATTTTTATCATCTTTTTCAAGAGCGTTCACCTTATCAATTCCTTTTTCATCATCAATATTAGTTGTATAGTTTTGTCCTATATATTTTCCACCTACTCCAACCATAATATCTTCTGCTGGTCTGAAGTAAGTTGTAAGTTTAGCGTTTTTAACTCTATCACCGAATTTCTCTTGAAGTAATGCTTCGTATTTTCCAGTAAACTCTAAAATCTTATCCATATTACCTGAATTTCTTAAAGCTTCTATTTCTTTACCATGTTTAGCCTTATATTCTTCTTCAAATTCTTCAATCTCAGTTCTTAAATCTTTAGGTCGAACAACCGAAGCATCTAGTTTATCACGACCAATATAGTAATATTTACCAGCATGTTTAATATAGACATAGTCTTTTACGTCACTTTTCTTAATTCTAGCTAAAGTATCAGAAAATTCAGCTGGACTATCTTTACCTTGATAATTATCAGATTTAATTTGAGTAAGTCCTTCAGCAACATAATCGATATAATAATAACGATCGTCATGAGCTATTTTAGCAACAAATGAATTTAATTCTTGCATTTCTTTATTATTAAAAGGATTTACTGGCTTAGATGTTACTCTCTTAATTCCATCATTAGACATATTAACAGTATCACCAGTTTTTTTAGGCTCTACTTTATTAGTAGGTGTCATAGTTTTATTAGTATCTAACATTTCACCAGCTTTTTTAGGCTCAAGTATGCTCATTTTCTTAGTTTCCACAGGTTTAGCCATTTCTGTAGATTTTGTAACCTCCACCTTAGGTTTCACTACTTCTGCAGGTTTCATACCCATATCTTTAGTCATCTTATTAACTTTAAACTTACTTCCAATAACAGGACTTGCTGAAGAAAATCCATTTATTTTATTACCAAATTTTGCTTGAGCTTCTTTTTTAAATTTTTGTTGCAACTGATCTAAACCTGCATAGTTCTTATTAGCTGAATAATTCTGGATTTCAGTTTTATGTTCTTCAACAAAAGCATTATAAAACTTCTCAAACTTACGACGAGTATCTTCCATCTGAATCTTAGAATCATCTAATGCCACTTTACTAGTATAATATACCACCCCGTCAAATTCAACATATAAGTTATTTGCAACTAAAGCTTTTGGTACTCTGACATATTCATCAGTAAACTGAGCAATCCCATCTTTACCGTAATCTACTTTTGCAAGTTCATCATTACGAATATCTACATTACCTGATTTATTGAAAGTAAAATAGTAATAATCTTCATCATGTGTTACTTCAGCAACTTCTTTAGATAGAACTTTCGCATTTTCTGTTTTTAATACATCAGCATTAGTACTAATAGTACCACTAAGAACTGCACCAAAACTTAAAAGTCCACCATTAACAACAATCTTTTTCATAATAATCTCAACTAAACGCCCTAAGACGTTGTCCTTTCATAATTTATATTAATTATTTTACCAAAAATATTAAAATAAAACAAGAAAAAACCTGTTATATAAATAACAGATCCCTCGAAAAAAATATAATAAATGGAGGAAGCTCAGTCACCACAACTGAGCTCTTAAAGGCTAATGCCAACAAAACAATCACCCCATACCACCAATATGGAAATCATTATCATTTTACCTTGTAACTGTGGAATAACCACCAACCACAGCTACAAATAATACAATAACATAAAGTGGCACCCATTGTCAATAACTTTTTTTAAAAAAAAAGTTTATATATAAACCCAATTGTAATAAAAAAAGAAGACTAATTCCGTATTCTAATTAGTCTTCTTCACTATTTTTCTTATCTCAAGATAATTTGTCCCCTTCATTAAATTATCATTCTCAAGATCTTTTAAAATTATCCCTTTATCAAGCTCATTAAACTTCTCTACTAAAAGAGTCTTTTTACTATCCTCATAACGCATTTCTGATACCTTATACATGCAAAGACAGGTAAATATACTCGTTAAAAATGTAAGATAAAGCATGAGTTTCATATTCTCAAAACACCATTTAACTTTAATAATAAACAAGCCACATATTATGAAAAATCCTAAATATACTATTATTAGTATCCAAATGTTTAAAATTGGTCTATTTATCAGCTCATCATAATATTCCAGCAACATTTTTGTTTGATTATCCATAACTTTATAAACTTAATCCGAAATCATTATTTTTAGGTTGTACCTTAACCTCTTCTTTTTCCACATACCCCATAGACTCTTTAATATTATCAATAAGACCATCTCTATACTTATTAAATGAATTTGTTCTCTCCGCGAATAAATTTCTATTATTATCTTGTCTACGAATTGAATTTGTTAATGTCATTTGAAGTCTGTGATGTGCCATTTTGTTAATGTTCTGTTCCATCTCAGGTGTTGCTCTAACAAATCTAAGCTCAGACCAGTTAATTCCTTTAGGTAGTGCTTCTGACATATCATTTCTTGTAACTTTATCAATTTTACCAGCAACAGATTCTATCGCATAGATAGAACCACGAAGTTGGCCAGAGTCAGATAATTTAATTGCATTTTGATATTTAGAATCATATGCTTCTTTTACTTTATCATACACATTCCCATCAAGTGTCATGTACCCAATCGGACTTTGCAAAGGTTTAATTTGTTCAAACTCACAAAGTCTATTGAATACTTTAATTCCATCTTCACGCGAAATTATTGAATTTTCATCATTCGGATCATCTGGAATAACACGTTCAATATCATCAATAAATCCTTCACAATACGCTTTATTTGCATGACAAAATTCTTGTTCTATCTGCAGCGCACTACCAATCTCAGAGTATATAGCTTTTCTTTCTTCTGCTGTATATTCAGTCATTACCTAGCACCTCCTAATTCTAAATTATGTTCAACTGTTTCTTTAACATGTTCTTTAATCTCATTTTCTCTGTCTACGACAATATTATCTTCAGCTTCTTCTATCCCATTTGATAGTCCTTCATCTTTAACCTTTTCATGAAGTTCTTCAAAAGACATACTAACACGGTCCTCTAAACGAGCAAGAAGAGTCATTTCATAGTGAAATGCAAGCTCTAATTGTTCACGAGTTGATATATACTCTTCTTTTTCAGGTCTTTCAAACTCAACATTACTTTCAAAAAGTTCATCGGCCACATCAAGTACGTCTTTTGTTAGAGGTAACTTCTTAAGTTCACGTCCATTAAAATAAGCATGCTCTTTAAATAAATTCACATAATCAGGATTAAATTCACTTAAATTATATTCATTATTAAATGTATGCAAAAGATTATTATCAAAATCCATAATAGCGTATATTCTATTGTTATCAAGTCCACTACGTTCAAGATACATTCTATCAGAATCTTTCATATTAGTAGTATCATATTCTATAAACATACATTCCCTCCTTATAATTGTAAATCATTATCACGTTTTTTCTGAGCAGATTTAAGAGTTGCGTGCATTTTTTGAAGTTTCTCTTCATCTTCACTACTCAATTCAACTTCTTCTTCTTTAATCGGCTCTTTTTTATCTTCTTCTTTATAAACCACATCTTCTTTTTTCTCAGCTAAGTTTTCATTAATATATTCAAGATCGTCTTCCTCGTTAAGTAGTTCAATTTCACTTATATTGATCTTATCTGGACTAATTATATATTCAGTTTCATAATCAATCTCTTCTTCCTCTTCAAGAACATGTTCTTCTTCTCTTATAAAAGGAAGTTTAAGTGTACTTTCTCTTTCATCTGAAAACTTACCATATTTACCTTCAAGTTCAGCTTCTTCAACTCTAACAAATTCTTCTTGTGTGATAATTTGATTTTCTAATAATGAAGTCTTATCCATCTTATAAAAATCAGCTTCTTCCATTTGTCTTTGAATAAGCTTATCACTAGCAAGGAGTACTTCTTTAAATTCACGTTGTGTTTTTTGTTCTGGTGTCACTAAATCATACTTATCTTCAATTTGATTACGTACACCTAAAAGTTCTTGCTTTTTAAGTTCAAGAGCGACTAACTCTTCTTCAACCGATTTTAATGTATCAATATCTTGTGATACTTCTTCCATTTTAGCTGAGTCAAGAGATTTTCCTTCTTTGAGAGTTTTCCAAAATACAGAAGCACCTAAACCTAAAGTACCTAAATGCTCACCAGCAAAACTATCTTGCGCCTCATTTAAAATTTCTTTAAAATCTTTACCTTCTTTAACACTTTCTTTAATCTTATCAGTATCACCATGATAATACATGTATGCAAAATTTTGAACATCTTTAATATCATATTCAGATACAACTTTTTCTTTTTTCTTAGACTCTTTCTTAACCTCTTCTTTTACAACTTCGTCCACTTCTTCATAACGTTCAGAATCTTCAGGTTTAACCTCTTCAACCTTCTCTTCTTGTTTTTCTTTAACTTTCTCAGCTACTTGATCTTTAACATTAGGTCCAACCTTAGCAACTTCATTTAATTCTTCAATAGAATCCACGTAAAATGCTAATTTTGAAGGATCTAAGCTAAGTTTCTTAAGAAATTCAACTTCACCATTATCATTACGAATAATATATGTATTTTTCGAATCTAACTTATCATAAGTATTCTTATCATTTTCAAAATAACTTTGCATTTTATTAAAAGCTTTATTCTTACTTCTATTTGTAAATTCTTTAAATCTATTACCTAAATTTTTAACAGTACTAAAAGTGCTACGCACGCTATGTTTACCAATATCAACTAATGTATCCGAAAGACTTGGACCAAAGAGCTCACGTCTTTTAGCTCTCGCTTCTCTATACTCATTTATGGAATTCTTAACATTACTAGTATATGACAAAAGAATCTCCTCCTATCTATAATTTATAACAACAATATTATATCATAAAGAAAAAATACTGTAAAATTACATGAAAAAAATAACAAGATAAGGACATTCCTTATCTTGCTTGATCATTATTATTTTTTAAAGTCCCCTAATTTAAATGAATTACCATAACTAAGTTTATTACCATTTAAAATACGAATTTGATTACTATTGCTATAACTTAACCTATCACCTGCTAATTTACGAATCTGCGAACTATTACCAAAAGTAGCTTTACCAAATTTACGTACATTACCTCCAACACCACTTGAAGTATTTAAATATTCTACAATTAACTTAACGACCTCTACTTTTTTACGAGGTCTAGGATCAGGAGTTATAACACTCACAGGTGGCTTCTCCATTTCATCAATTGGTTTAACTGGAGGTGTCTTAAGTCTACCTTTAACTGGATCCTTCACCTCACCTGGATTTGGAAACTCAGGAGTTTTAGGATAACGTGACGGCGGATCTAAAGGTGGTCTATCTTCTGGCGTTTTAAGAATAGGTTTATCTTCCACTTTTGGCTTTTCAGGTTCTTTAGGTAGTGGTTTTAAAGGTTGTTCTTCTACCTTCTTAGGGATACTAAGTTTCACAGGAGGCTTAGGTTCAAATGGAGCTTTTGGTCGTATTGGCGGTTTAGGCTCAACAACAGGTTTTGGTGGCTCAGGTTTAACAGGAGCACCAGGTTCAATAAGTTCATTAGGAGCTATTGGTGCAATAGGTCTCTCAGGAGGTGTTGGCTTTCTAGGTTCTTCAATATCACGTCGTTCTTCTATTACTTTAACAGTTCTAGTAACAATATTAACATTAACTGATGTACCAAAATCCCCATTAGCTATACCAATAGAATTACCACCACGTGTATTCGAAATTCTATAACCAAAAATTTCACCATAAGCTGCATATGTAAATACCCCATCAGGAGCCGAATTAACACCATCTAAAGCTTGCTTAGAAGGATAAGAATTCTTACCAAAAGCTGTACCTAAATTTTCATTAGATTCAGCAAAATGTTCCCTTGCAGCAACACCACCACCATTACCTAATATTTTAGCATTATCACTAAGATTAACATACTGACCTAAATCTAAATCTATCATTGCTGCAGCCCAGAAATATTTCTTACCATCACCAAGACTATAAGCTACAGATACATTATCACCAAGCGGAGTCTTATTAGCCCCATTATAATAGTTTATAGCACCACCAGCATTCCAAATAGTAAACCAATCCCTACCATAATAAACAGAATCTCCACCTTTAGTCAATTTAACATAAAGATCACGTTTATCACCATTTTTAAGAGTAACAGCCTTTGGAATCATAAACCACTCACCTGACCTAACAGATTGAATTCTAGTAGTACCACCAGAATACATATCATAAAGAGTACGACTAGTCCCTACTTTATTTTGATAGTCACCATTAACCATGTCACCATCTACAACAGTAGAACCATTATATGGTCTAGCAGCCTGACCTTGCCAGCTTACTGAAGTAATAACATTATCATCACTAAGCTTATCAGAATCTGAATAAGCATTAATTGTATACCTACCATTAGACAAATCATTACCACTAGAAATGTTACCTACACCAGCTACATGAATATCACCATCAATTGTAACTGGTCTTCTATTATTCCATTGATAACTTCTAAGCTCATAATCAATATCTTGGCCATTACTATTCGCTATAGCTTCTTTAACTTCAGACTCATTACTTGAAACAACAACCTTCCTCTTAGGTTTCCTAGATTCTTCAAGCCAATTAGCATAATCTTGTTCATACTTAGCTAAATCACTTTCATAAGCGCTTTGTTTAGCATTAAACTCAGCAATAAGTCTGTCATACTCTCTTTTATCAGCATCATACTTAGCCTTAGCTTTATCATATTCTATTTTCCCCGCATCATACATCCCCTTATCTCGTTCATATTTATCACGCGCACGGTCATATTTATCTTTTTCAATATTATATTTCGCCAAAGCCTCATCATAAGCTTTCTTATCATTTGTATATTTTGCAAAATCTTTTTCAAAGCTGCTTTATTAATATTATAAGTCGCTAAAGATTTATCAAACTCAGCTTTATCAAGATCATACTGCGCTTTAAGTTTTTTATATTCATATTCACGTCTTATAATCTCTGTATTCACACGAGTATATTCTTCGTCATATGCTTTTTTAGCTCTCTCATTATCTGCTTTAATTCTAGCATTTTCAGCTTCAACTTTAGCTTTTTCTTTATCGTACGCTTCTAGTTCACGAGTAAACTTTTCCATAATAACTTTATTATTATCATTATGTTGTTTCCTACTCGCGTTTTCACGTTCTACATCAGCACGTCTTTGTTTATTTTCTTTGTCTATCTCAGCATTTTTCTTCATAATATCAGCAACTTGCTTATCATAATCACTTTTATTTAAATCAGAATCAGCCACAGTCCCTTTTTTATATTTTTCAGCTTCTTTTTTAATCTCTTCACGTAAATTATCAGCATATTCTTTTTCTTTTAAATACTTTGCTTCAATCTTAGCATTTTCTTTATTAATTCTTTCTACATCGCTTGCCCGTTCACGAAAACGTCTTTCATTTTCACTTTTAACAGATTCATTTCTATCCTTAATTCTAGCATTATCATAAGTATTTTGTTTTTTAGTTTCATCTATTATATTATTACCTTGCTTTATAATTATTTAAGAAATTTTTTTCATTCTGTCAATTTCTTCATCACCATTAACTTCGGTTTCACGTTTCTTTTCTAAAAACTCATTATGAGTTTTTGCAACAATTTTTCGCTCTTTAACACTTACATCAAAACCTTCTTTTTTAAGTTCAGATACCATATTATCAAAACTATCAGCCGAAACAGTTACTAAACTACCCAATGATAATCCTGACAATGATAAAATTTTAATTTTAACCACGAAAAAAACTCCTTTCATATAAAAATATTTAACAACTATATTATAACAAAAAAATAATGTTATTTTCAAAATAAAAAAAGGGAAAAACCCTTTTCATTTTATAATTTATCTACTTTAAGTGAATTACCAAATGATAATTTATTACCACTTAAAATACGAATTTGCTTACTATTACCATAACTTGCTTTACCTAACTTACGAACATTACTACCGATACCTGTTGATGTATTTAGATATTCAAATATAGTACGTTTAAGTACAATACTTGGCTTCATTCCACCATCAGTCACCGTAGATGGTATATTAGGAATACCCTTAAGAGGATTAGGTTTCACAGGCTCAGGTTTAAGTTCCGGTTTTTTAGGCATAGGAAGTGGATTATACATAGGTTTAAACGGACTTCCAGGTTCATCAAAAGGTGGGGTCATAGGAGGTCTATCGACCGGAGTAAGTGGATCAAGATTCACAACTTTAGGTTCCACAGGCTCTTTTGGTAGAGGTTTTTCAGGTTCTACTTCAGGTTTTTTAACCTCTGGTTTAGTATCAGGTTTAACCGGGGCTACAGGAGATTTAGGAGGTGTTGGCTCACTAGGTTTAACAGGTTCAACAGGCTCTTTTGGAGGTGTTGGTTCAGAAATATTAGTACCTTCAACAACCTTAGTTGTAGTGGTTACAATATTAATATTAAGATTTGTACCAAAATCACCATTTGCAATTGCTGTTGAATTTCCACCTTTAGTATTAGCCATTGTATAACCCATACTCTTACCGTAAGTAACATATGTGAAAATTCCATCTGGTGCAGAAGCTAAACCATCTAATGCCTGCACTTTACGTCTGTTAATACCAAAAGTATAACCAAGACCCTCATTAGATTCTGCATTTTGACCATCAACAGAGATACCACCACCACTACTGATAATTCTACCACCATGATTAACATGTAAATATTGTCCACCATCAAGATCTATCATTGAAGTAGCCCATAAATAATCTTTCTCATCTTCAACACGATACTCAACATCAACAACATCAGCATCAGCTTTTCCTATAGGGTTTGCTCCATTATAATAGTTAATTGCTCCATTTGCATTCCACACAGTAAACCAATCACTACCATACATTAGCTGATCACCACGTTTAGTAAGTTTAACCCATAGACCTTTACGTTCCCCATTTTTAAGCTTAACAGCATCAGGTACTAAGAACCACTGCCCTGATTTAACTGATTGTACAATTGTAGTACCACCACTACTAGTATCATAAAGTCTTTCTCTACGACCATAACTCTCGTACTCTGCTTGAATCATATCACCATCTACAATAGTTGAACCATTATACGGACGAAGACGTTTACCGCTATTCCAGTCAATACCAACGATTACATTATCGTCACGTAACTTTCCAGATGCAGAGTAAGCATTAATAGTATAAGAACCATTAGGATCTTCTAAATCATATTTACTTCTTACAGTACCATTACCTGATACATAAATATCACCACCAACTACAACAGGACGTCTATTGTTCCAATTACCAGATGCTAATTCTCCCGCATAATCAGATCCACCATTATTAGCAACAGCATTTCTAACTTGTTCAGCATTACTTGATGTGATTACAGTAGTTTTAGGTTTATCTTTATTTTTAAGCCACTCAGCATAATCCTTATCATACTTTTCTTTATCTTTAATATATCGATCTTTATCTTTTTCATACTGAGCTTTATCCTCATTATATTTAGCTAAATCTGTAGTATGTTTATTACTATCAGCATCATACTTAGCTTTTTCAGAATCATATTTAGCTTTTTCTGCATCATAATTAGCTTTATCTTGATTATATTTCGCAACAGCTTTCTCATAATCAGAATTCACTTTAGTAACATTTTTTTCATATTCTGCTTGCCTTGCAGCATTACGATTTCTAGTTTCTTGATTTTCTTTTTCAATTTTAGCTTTTTCAGCAATATATTTAGCTAAATCATTTTTATAATTATTGACAAGTTTAGCGTTATTAGCATTAACTTCTTTACGTCTAGCGTTTTCCTTATCAACTTGAACTCGTCTATCGGCGTTTTCTTTTTTTCAATTCCAGCATTCGTCTCTCTAATTTTTTTTATCTGCTCTGCAATATCCAAACTAGAAGATCCTTTATCTTTATTTGATAGTTCAACTAATTTATCATACTCTTCTTTAAGAGATATGTTTATACCCTCTACATAAGATTTATCTTTTTCATATTTTTCAGAAAGTTTATTATTAACCTCTCGTACTCTAGCAAGTTCTTCTTCCCAATTTTTAAATAATCTTTCATTTTCAGCTTTTATAGATTCATTAGCTCTATTTATATCTACATTATTTTTAGCCTTATTTTCCTTGACATGATCTACTTGCCTATTTTGTTGTAAATATTTCACAAAAACATTTTTAGCTCTATCAGCTTCACCTTTTCTATTCTCTTCTTCATTCTTTTGTTTTCGTTCTAATTCATCATGTGAATAAACTTGAACTTTCTTTTCTTCTATTTTAACATCTATACCTTTTTCTTTAAGCTCTTTTGCCACATCGTCAATAACGTCAGCTTGAACTAAAGATAATGTGCTAAGACCAATTACACCACTTGTAGCTAATTTAATTTTAGTCAAAAAATTCACCAACCTTTCTTAAATTTCTGAAAACTTAATCATAATTTTTTCATAATATCATTATAACATATCATATTAATTTTCACCAAACAAAATGAAATAGTCATAAGTCTTCACAATTATATGAAAATGTGATATAATTATATATATAGAAAACAAAAGAAAGTTGGTGCAACAATTGATAACACTAGAAAGCATTAAAGATAAAGAGATCAAAAAACCCTATAAAAAAAGAATAAAATTGGAGTAGCTGGTGATTATATCAGCTTTGCAGGAACAAAAAGTAATAAAAGATTATACAAAAAAAGTGATAAAAAAATTTTTGGACAATAATAATTTCAATGAGTATTTTTCGGAATAATATTATTAGCTATAACTTTATATGTTCGTTCTATTACACCAAAAGGTGAAAAAATTATAGAAACACCTATTGAAATTAGTAATAAAGGTCAAAAATTAACACAAAGTGATAAACTTAAAAATGAACTTGAAGAAGAATCAAGAGGAACAAACATTCCTTATAAAATTTCTACTGAAGAATTATTAAGCGGGTATATTTTAGGTTCAACAACATATTATCCTGATGATGCTAAGAAGTTATATATTGACTTTAAAATCCAAAAACCAGAACACAAAAAAGAACAAGCTACTGACGCAACTGCTGTAAAAATCTTAGATAGTTTCAAAAAAACATTACCTAAGATTAACGATACTATTGAAGTAAAAGATCAATCTAAATTAACAATGGAAATTTACAAAAAAAGCGATCAATATCAAACGGTATTATTATATGAAAATGAACCCTTCGCATATGTAGATACAAATAAAGACTTAATTAGTACAAACACAGTAACAAGTGATTATATCACAAAAGTAGCAAAACAATAAAGAACAGCAAAAGCTGTTCTTTTTATTATGTCTGAAAGTCTATATATAGACTTTTTTTGTATAAAAAAAAGATAAGGAAATGTTTCCTTATCTTATATGTTTTATTAATTCTTATTTTTACGTTTCAATCTTAAAAGTAGACCTAAAATCACTGCTAATAAGCCAGTATATGTTGCATTATCAGAACCAGTATCTGGAAGTTTTTTAGCAGATTGCGAAGCAGTAGCTTTACTATTAAATCTTGCAAGTCTTTCAGCTTCTTCACGTTCTAATCTTTCGCGTTCTAGTCTTTCACGTTCAAGTCTCTCGCGTTCAGCTTTTTCTCTTGCTAAGCGCTCTTGTTCAGCTTTTTCCCTCACCAATCTTTCAGCTTCAGCTTTTTCTCTAGCTAATCTGTCTTTTTCAGCTTTTTCACGAGCAAGTCTTTCTGCTTCTTCTCTAGCAAGTCTGTCTTTTTCAGCTTTCTCTCTTGCTAATCTGTCTACTTCTGCTTTCTCTTTAGCTAATCTATCTCTCTCAGCTTTCTCTCTTGCAAGTCTTTCAGCTTCTTCGCGAGCTAGTCTATCTTTTAGATATTTCTCATGATCTAGTCTGTTTCTTTCAGCAAGTTCTTTTTCGCGTTTTTCACGAACTTCACGAGCTATTCTTTCTATCTCAGCTTTCTCACGTGCAAGTCTATCAGCTTCTAATGCAGCTAATCTTTCAGCATTCACACGAGCTAGTCTTTCTCTTTCTAAACGTTCTCTTTCTGCTCTTTCGCGTTCAGCTTTTTCACGTTCTAAGCACTCTCTTTCACGTCTTTCTCGTTCCAATCTCGCGCGTTCAGCTTTCTCACGTTCAAGTCGCTCTCGCTCTAATCTTTCTCGTTCTGCTTTTTCTCTTGGTAATCTATCAGCTTCTTCTTTTTCACGAGCTAATCTTTCTCCTTCTAAACGTTCTCTTTCAAGTCTTTCTCGTTCAGCTTTTTCACGAGCTAATCTCTCAGCTCCAGCTTTCTCTCTTGCAAGTCTATCAGCTTCTTCTTTTTCAAAAATACCTGCTTTATCACCAATTCTAATTAGATCACGAATAATATTATCAGTCACTTTACCAAGTCCATTACGATCACCAGCATCAATATCACCAATACCTTTAGAGTATCTATCTAGTAATTCACGTAATAATTCAGCTTTTAATTTAGCCGGGATATTAGTTCCTTTGATTCTATTTTGTTGTTTTTCATACTCTACTTTGATTTTTTCTTTAGCTTTTTGTTTATCAAGATCTAATTGTTCTTTTTCTTTCTTGGCGCGTAACTTAGAGTCTACATCATCTAAAACTTTATTCATATCAGAAATAATAGCGTCTCTAATTTTTAGAATATCATCTTTAGTTGCTTTATCAATATCTCCAAGACCTTTTTTATGAAAATCATCTAATCCTTTTAATAAATATTTCTTAACAGCTTCATCAAGATCCATCTTATTAATTTCATCTTTAATTCTATTGTATTCATCCGTTACTTTTTTCTTAGCATCTGCTTTAAGCTGATCTAAAGTTTTCTTAGATAATTCCTCATTATCACGATTTATTTTATCTTGTTCAAGTTTTTTAATCTCTGGAATAAGAGCTTCTAAATCTTTAATAGCTTTATTTTTAACCGGATCAATTTGATTACGATTAGCCTCACCAATATTTTTAACAGCATCATCTACTATTTGATTTATCTTATCTTTTAATTTCAATTTTTCTTTCGAATCTAAATTTATTCTTTCTAGATCTTTTAAGACCTCTGCCCCTTTATCACGAACAGCTTTAATTGCATCACGACGAGCAGTATCTAAATCTAGTTTTGCTTTTTTAGCTTGATCTAAACTAATAGCTTTAATAATACCAACAGCTTTATCACTCTCAGATTTTGCACCTGAAACAGTCGTAGCTTTATTTACAGCATCTATTCCCTTAGTTTTCTCAGCATTGACTTGCCCTTTTAATTTCTCTTTATCAGCAGATAATAAATCAGCATTTTCAATTTCTGAAATCTTATCACGAGCTGCTTTTTCGATAGCTTCAATTCCAAGTTTCTTAGCATCAGCTAAGTCTTTTTCTGCTTTTGTTCGTTTACCTGCATCTAAACTAATAGCTTTAATAATACCAACAGCTTTATCACTCTCAGATTTTGCACCTGAAACAGTCGTAGCTTTATTTACAGCATCTATACCTTTAGTTTTCTCAGCATTAACTTGCCCTTTTAATTTCTCTTTATCAGAAGGTAATAGATCAGCATTTTCAATTTCTGAAATCTTATCACGAGCTGCTTTTTCGATAGCTTCTACTCCAAGTTTCTTAGCATCAGCTAAGTCTTTTTCTGCTTTTGTTCGTTTACCTGCATCTAAACTAATAGCTTTAATAATACCAACAGCTTTATCACTCTCAGATTTAGCACCTGAAACAGTCGTAGCTTTATTTACAGCATCTATACCTTTAGCTTTCTCATTATTAACTTGCCCTTTTAATTTCTCTTTATCAACAGGTAATAGATCAGCACTTTCAATTTCTGAAATCTTATCACGAGCTGCTTTTTCGATAGCTTCAATTCCAAGTTTCTTAGCATCAGCTAAGTCTTTTTCTGCTTTTGTTCGTTTACCTGCATCTAAACTAATAGCTTTAATAATACCAACAGCTTTATCACTCTCAGATTTTGCACCTGAAACAGTCGTAACTTTATTTACAGCATCTATACCCTTAGTTTTCTCAGCATTAACTTGCCCTTTTAATTTCTCTTTATCAGAAGGTAATAGATCAGCATTTTCAATTTCTGAAATCTTATCACGAGCTGCTTTTTCGATAGCTTCTATTCCAAGTTTCTTAGCATCAGCTAAGTCTTTTTCTGCTTTAGCTTTTTTAAATGAACCAAGATCAATTTCTCTAATTGTCTTCACAACTAAATCTCGCTTCTTGTTAATTTCAGGAATTTCAGTTAATTTATTAATATCCTTAATACCATTATCTCTTTCAGTATTAACTCGAGTTTTTAATACATCTTTATCAGCTGGTAAAATATCAGCTTTTTCGATCTCAGCTAACTTCTCAGTTGCTTCTTTTTTAATAGCATTAATAGCATCATTCTTACCTGTGTTAACAGCATTTTCATTATCAACTTTTATTTTATTTCTAATATCAGCATCTAAACCAATACCTCTGATTATTCCTATTGCTTTATCACGTTCTGAATTAACACCAGCAACATTTATAGCTTTACCTACAGCATCAATTCCTTTGTTTTTCTCAGCTTCTACCTGATTTTTAAGTCTAACCTTAGCTTCTGGTAAAATGTTAGCTTTTTCTATTTCATCAGTTTTCTCTTTAGCCGCTTGTTTAATTTCATTAATTGCTGACACTTTAGCATCTTGAACTTTCTTAACTTCCTTATCAGCTTCTAAACTAATTCCTTTGATGATACCAACTGCTTTAATAGTTTCACTCTCAACGCTTCTAGGATTAGTAGCTTTATTAACAGCTTCTATTCCTTTATTCTTCACACTTTCTACTTGAGCAAGTAGACGTGATTTAGCTTCAGGAAGTAAATTTGCTGCATTAATTTCAACTTTCTTATCCTCTGCAGCTTTTTTAATAGCATTTATTCCAGTATCCTTAGCCTTTTGTAAATCCTCGGATTCTTTTGCTTGTTTATCAGCATCTAAACTAATTGCACGAATAGCTGTAATAGCTTTATCACGTTCAGAATTTCCTTTTTCTACAGTATCCATTTTCTTAACTGCATTGATACCTTTAGTTCTTTCACCTTCTACTTTAGCTTTAAGTCTAGTTTTAGCCTCTTGTGTTATATTAGCAGCTTCTATCTCATCATTTTTCTTCTTAGCTTCTGCATTAATTGCTTCAATAGCTTTAGTATTTTCAACTAAACGACGACTTGTATTAGCCGTTAAATTACCATTACTAGCATTAATCGTATATCTAGTAGTTTCTTCATACTTATTACCATCATTACCAACAACTTGTCTTGTTTCAGGTTTGGCCGCAACTTTAACAAAAGTTTTACCCGCTGGATCAATTACAGGTTCACCTCTATTTTCAGTCGCAACACCAGTTTCTGGATGAATAGTATAAGTAATTTTTATAGTCTTACTTCCTTTTTTACCAGGAGTTTCTAAGTTTTTAGCACCTTTATCACGAGTTTCATCAATAACATACTCTTTTCTTGGTTCAATATCTTCAGTAACTGTTTTAGACTCTTTAGGTATCACTTCCCATTTAGGATATAATGTAACATGACCAATTTCAGCTAAAAGATAAAACCCTAACATATTCTCCTTAGTTATAATAACTGCAGAAGGATCTTTACTTGTTCTCCAACCAAGAAATTTTAAATTCTCAGGATTTTTTGGTATAGGTAATACAAAATCTGAAACAAATGTATCTTTAATTTTAGGATCTGTATTTTTAAAAATAGTTGCTGTCATTTTAGGTATCGAAGGATGCGTTCCCATATCATATGTTACATCAAGAGTAAAACCTTTTCTTTCACGAACCCAAGTTCCTGCCATCGCTGGTTGCCAATTATTCTCCATTTCACTCCATGACATTGGACCATGAATTTTGTCCTCTCTCACCCAACGATTTGTATATTCACCTTCAGGTAAATTTTTCATACTTGGTTCATTCATTTCAAAAAGTTCAGTAAAAGATGATGGTAAAGTTAATTTAATTAATGAAGTATCTGCAAACATACCACTTGAAGTTCTTACATTTTTTAAATCCCAACGTCCAATATCTAATGTTCTTAAACAAGGTATATTTTGAAACATATTAGCTGTAGTTATAAATTGACTCGTATTCCATTTACTCACATCTAAACTTGTTAAACTGCTCGCATCAAGAAACATAGAAAGTGCAGTTCTAACATTACTTGTATTCCATCTGCTTACATCTAAATTAACTAATCCACTTGCCTTAGTAAACATATTATTCATATTGGTAACTTTACCTGTATCCCAATTACTAACATCAAGACTCAATAAGTTACTTACCTCATAAAACATATAAGACATGTCTGTAACTCTACTTGTGTCTATTTTACTAGCATCTATATAAACTGGATTGAAATTTGATCTCTCATTAGTTGTAGCTTTACTAAATAAAAAAGAACTATCTCTCGGCGCATAAACTTTACCGCTAAAACCTACATACTTTATCTTATCGCCATGACGCCATTTCCAAGTTGTAAACACAGAGTCAGTAGCTAACGTATCTTTACCTGGAATTGGTTTAAATAATAAATATCCATTTTCGTATAATTCCCAAGATACACCATCTTCACCACGCTCTATAATTCTACCACTAGGTTGTGGTGCTGTCTCAGCTCCAATTTCAATAATTCCTAAAGTAGAACTTAAAAATAAAGGTGATATTGCTATTATTTTAGATTTTTTAACCCTCAAAACACTCACCTAATCAAAACTTAATTTGATTACCTTTCTTTTATAATATAAAATAATTAATCTTATTATATCACAAAATTAATCGCATTCAAAATAAAAAATAAAAGTCTATATATAGACTTTTATAACAATAAAAAGAAGCTAGCTTATAACCTAGCTTCTTTATCACTATACATTTTTAGAGTCATCTTTTTTCTTATCTGATTCCTTACTAGTACTCTCATCTTCCTTCTTCACTTTTTTTCTTATAAAGATTTCTTCTTCATCATCCTTAGAGTATTTCTTATCTTTGGCTTCTTCTTTCTTATCAGAACCTTTATCAGTTCCCTTATCTTTTAATTCAGATGCACGTTTAATCTCACCCTTAAGTTCAACAAGTTCGATATCACCTGAAGCATCATCAAAGTTTGCTAACCAAACTAAATCATCACTATTTTTATGGCTCATAACAATCAGTACTTGGTAAACACCTTTAGTATTACTTTCGTATGCTTCAACGTCCTTAACTTTAAAATCTAAAATAGCCATTCTGTTAAGTAAGTTGATATTTGTAAGTCCCGTTAATGCAAATACATTTTTCTCACTTCCAAGTTTAAAATCACCTGCTTTTTCATGCACAAAGTTATATTGTTTATTTACTGCTTCAGTAATCTTCTTAGTAACTTTTTCACTAGCAATTAGTTCAGGTTTTTGAAGATTGTCTTTTGCAGCTTTTAAGTTATCAACTTTCTTTTCTTCTTTTTTCTCATCTTTATTTTCTTCTTGTTTTTGCTCTTGTTGCACCTGAGGTTGCTCTGCTTGCTTACCTCCACCTTTAGGAAGCGCAGCATAAATTAAAACAGCAGCAAGAATTATAAAACCAATTATAAAGAAAATTTTTAGTTTTCCAAGCATCCCTGATACTTTTCGACTTCCCTCTTCCTCATCTTCATCATCATCCCAATCGTCATCTTCATCTTCCCATTCATTATCTTCATATTCATCTTCTTCTTCGTATCTACGACGTTTTTTCTTTTTTCTACTATCTAAATCATCTAACGTAATACGTTTTTTCTTTTTCGCCATTTTCATCCACCTTTCTAACTTGTTCTAATTAATTATATTATAAATCAGCGTATCATGTCAAGCAACTAAAGGAAACTATCTAGCATTTCACTTCTAGTAACTTTCTTACCGGTTTCTATCTTTTCAAGACTTTTAGAAACTTTCTCCAATGCTTCCATCACCTTGTCTCCACCTGATTCTGTTTTTTCTTCTTTTTTCTTTGGTTCTTTAATGCTATCAAGAGTTATAGTTTTCTCGGGTTTCGTTTCGTCCTTTTGTTCTATCGTTTCATTTGTTTTCGTCTTTTTCGCGACTTTTTCGTTTGATTTAGTCTTTTTGGCGACTGCTCCGTTAGTTTTTTTAGAATCTTTTGTCTTATGTGTTAAAGATTCTTTTTTATTTTTCTTTTTTGAAAAGTCTTTTTCATCATTTTGTACTGTTAAAATTTCTTCTTTCACATCTTTATTTATAATGATTCTATCGCCATTATTAATGTTTCCAAGATCTCTTCTTATCATTTGTTTAATAAACACTAATTCTCCAAGTATTTTTAATGCATCAGTATCTATTGACAGTATTAATTTTAACAAGTATGCATGACATTCTTTTTGCCTGTATCCAGATTCTTTGATGTATGTGTATACATCTTCTGGTACATCTTTTAGCGAAAAGTATGTTCCTGTTTTTGTTGGGTTAAATTTAGAATCTTGGACGTACCTCATGAATAAGGCTACTGATTCTTTAAAGTTTAAATCGAACTCGTCAGAGACTGATTTAACTGTTCTGATTATGTCAATATAGAATGATTTAAATGAATTTGTAGACTCTTTCACCTCATTTAAGAGACCAAAGTGACCTTTCACATTAAAGTAAAGGTTATTACTTATTTTATTGTTAGCTTTAACCATTAATTGTTTCACCTCTTTCATAAAGTATATTGTAGCACAATAAACATTTTTTGTAAAGAAATAACTTTCCTACTTAACTTGATTACTTAACTTGATTACTTTACTTGAAATTTAAACTTGATGACTAAACTTTCTTATTTGACTGGAATTTTTAACTTAATGACTATACTTGATAATTATACTTGATGATTATACTTAAATATTAAACTTGACAACATAACTTTCCATCTTAACTTGAAACTTTAACTTTCTTATTTAACTTGATCATTTAAGTTGATCATTTAACTTAGATGCTTAACTTTATTATTTAACTTAATCACTAGACTTTATCATTAAACATCCAACTTATACTTTCCAACTCAACTTAATGACTAGACTTTCTAAAAAAAAAGAAGGCGGCTATAGGTCCGAGATATAGGTCCGAGATACTTCCACCACATAAAACACTAGTATAACAGACTATTTATAAATAAACAGATGGCAACAACAGAATCTTTTTTCCATCCAAATAATGTAAAAAGATTCTGTTAATGCAACTTTGTGTATGCAAAATCGCTTACTTTTGGCAACGCCAAAAAAAAACAAAAGCAGCAGATCCTCTAAGAAAACACAAAACAAAAACTAACAGACTCATTCAAACCACAAAAGAAAAAAATCCAATAGATCCTTCACTCAAAACATAAAAATATAAACAAACTTTTTTAATGGGCGCGCCGAACTGTTACACAGTTCTAGCCTTAAGATTTCCTATACAGGAAATCATACCCTTACTCCGTAATCCCACGCCCCTCATTAAAACAAATCATCACAATTCTTCCTCCGCCCACGTCTCCGTCTACCCTTAAAACACCACCTTTTCCTTTAATCTTCTCAGACCTACGCTCGGCTACTCCTCGCTAACACCTTGGGGTCTAAAACCCCCATACCCCCATTAATATTTGAAATTTTATTTAATGAAAAGAGGTTTTTATCATGAAATTAAGAATTAACAAAACATTACTTATTGGTGACACAAACACAGGTGCAGAAATTGAAATTGAAACAAACGGTAGAATATTCGACATCCAAATTATAAGTGAACACCTTACATATAACGGATTAAATTTTGGTGAACGTCCTACTCAAGTAAATTTCATAACTACATCAGCAAACACTTATAAAACTTGGGAAATTTTAGGTACAATCGGTATAGACACAGGTCAAGCCGGTATCTGGAGTTCTGACGCATCAGAAGATTCAACATGGACAGAACTTGAAGACGGATTTGTATCAAATCTTGACGGAGAATTCGTCGACGGTCTTGTAGTACAAGCTGGACTAGGTGACGGTGAATATAATGTATATGTTAAACGCAATGAAAATAATGAAATTACAGATTTTGTAATTGATTTTCGTGAAGAAATTGAAATAGAGAGGTAATAACAATAATGAACAAATTTTACGCAATTAGAAACGAAGAAAATCAAGCAATCTTCTTTAGTGAAGAGACTTTACACGAGTACAGACCAACATTCGCTCACCCTGAAATCAAGTTCTTTGACGACTACAACGAAGCTGTAGCGTTTTGTTTAGAAGCTAAACAGACACAAGAAACTCCACAAGAAGAAACAACTGACCACGCTGTAGCATTCGTAGACGGTTCTTTTGACAAAGAAAAATGCGTTGTTGGAGCTGGTGTTGTATTCTGCCACAACGGCGAAGAAGTTGAATTAACTAAAGCAACTAACAACAAAGTTTTCACAGACTACTGGAATGTTGCTGGTGAGTTAAAAGCAAGCGTTGTTGCAATCAAACACGCTATTGCTTTAGGTTTAGATAAAATTGAAATCTGCCACGACTACCAAGGTGTTAGCGCTTGGGCTAATGGAGAGTGGCGTGCTAAAAATATCTTAACTCAAAGCTACGTTGAATTTATCACTGAAAAACGTGCTGAAATTGAAATTGTATTCACAAAAGTTAAAGCACACAGTGGTGTAAGACTTAACGAAAAAGCTGACCAGTTAGCTAAAAAAGCAATCTTAGAATTCTAAGATTGCCCAGTAATATAACCGCGAGCTGAATGGGAATCGAAACAAAATTCAAACAAACGAGGTATATTATTATGATGAACAAAAATAAAGACGTAAGAAAATTAATCAGTATTAAAGAAATTACAGACATCCACCCTATTGAATGGGCTAATAAATTAGAATTAGCAATCGTTGGCGGTTGGCAAGTAATGGTTCCAAAAGATGAACACAAAGTTGGTGATAAAGTTGTCTTCTTCGAAATAGACACATTCCTACCTTGCGGTATAGAAGAATTCAAATTCTTAACAGAAAAAGAAAACCGTACTGTTATTGCACCTAACGGCGAAAAAGTAAGAGGTACTGTTATAACTTCTAAAAAAATTAGAGACATCACTATTCAAGGTCTAGCTATGAAACCTACAGCTTTTAAAGGTTTAACTAATGAAGCCGACATTGAAAATTTCTTCAAAGAAATGGGTGTTTTCAAATTTGAAAAAGTATTCGCTACTGAATGTAATGTTATCGGTGAATTCCCAGCGTTTACCTTAAAAACTGATAGCGAACGCGTTCAGAACTTAACTAATGAAATTTTAAAAACATTAAAAGAAAACGCAACTTGGGTTGCTACTGAGAAAGTTGACGGAACTTCAACTACTTGGTGGAAAGACGAAAACAACAACTTACGATTAGCAAACCGTAATTTTGAGATTGAAATCAAACCAAATACTAGCTTTGACAAAGTTGCTAAAGATTTAGATTTACAAAACTTATTACAACCAGGTGACGTTTTAAAAGCTGAATTAGTTGGTGAAAAAATCCAAAGCAATACTTTGAAATTACAAGGTCAAAAACTAATCATCTTTGAATGGGAAAGTACTAGACCTATGCCTGAAACTTTAAACCACACGTAACACCTGTAATTGACATTGAATTTCCAGAAACAGTTGAACAAGCTATAGCTCAAGTTGACGGAATGATGTCTCACGTTAACCCTAATGTACAAGCTGAGGGTATTGTTTGGTGGAATAAAGAAAAGAAAGAATTTGCAGAATTAGGTTTTAGACCTAACTTCAAAGCAATCAACAATCAATTTATTGACGACGCAAGAGATTAATTCTCTTGTGTTTAGGAGAATCATACGAAAGAAAGGTATACAAAAAAATGAACTACTTAAAAGAAAAATTACAATCACTTGGATTATCACAACAAACAGCAACTCGTCATGCTAATAAAGTACTTAAAGAAGACCAAGAAATCATCCGTGTGTTTACTTGGGGGCTTGACACTTATGGTGAATATGCACCTACTGATATTACTAAAATAAATGATTATTATAGAGAAGAAAAATATGAAATAAGTTATCGATATTTTGAATGCTATCTTCACCACGTTGAAAAAACTAAAGAACTCGCATATATGATAATTATCACAACAATGTCAGCAGAAAAATTCTTTAAAGAAAACGGATACACACTTAAACCTGATGAAATGAAAACTAAGTTACTAGATATCCTTAAGTTACATAACGTTCCAGAATACAAAGCTAAGCAATTAACTAATAATTTAGTTAATAAAAATAAAGCATGCGTAAATGAAGTTATCTTCGGACTTAGTTTTTTTGACGCAAGCTCACCTGTTACTTTTAAACAAATATTTATCGGTAAACGTAACGGTTACGGCTTCAAACAATGTAATGAATATTTAACAGCTTATGAAGATTACATAAGCCCGAGAGGTACTACAGCTAAAAGCCCCATTTGGGAAGAAACTGTTGCATGTATTGCAATTAACGCATTCTTACAAAAAGGTGGACTACGCGACATTTTAACGCGTGATTATTCAAAAGAAAGTAAAATTTTATCAATAGCTTAGTCTCAGACTAAGCTATCTAACTTCGGTAGCTTAATTTGGTAAAGCTCCTTGCGGTAGACGACATTATATAAATCCCAACAACTGGGTCTTAAGCTGGAAAAGAAGCTGTAGGTTCAAATCCTACCCGAAGTATAATAAAATACATAAACGAGGTGAAAATCATGAAAATAAAGTCATTATCAAAACAAAAAGCAAGTAAATATAGACCAACAAACAATTGTCTTATGATTTCCATACAAGACGGTGAAAAAGAACATTTACCATTCAAAGAAAGAACAAATCACATAACTAGAAACAGATATAAAGATATATTATTTCTTTATTTTGATGATTTGAACTCAAAAGATTTAGAAAAAGACCCGTATAATTCATTCGCATTTAAAGATTATCACGCAAAACAAATAATAAGTTTTCTAAAAAGACATTACAACTCACAAGATTTTGATGAAATAATCATTCATTGTCAAGCTGGAGTATCTAGAAGCCACGCAGTTGCTCTATTTACTGCCAAATATTTTGAAAAAAACAATGAATTATTCAATAAATTACTCCATCAAGAAAATAAAATATTCGGTGGAAACGACCACATATATAACACATTAATTAAAAATTTATAAAACGAAAAGAGGATAACCACATGTCACAAGCAATTACAATTATACAATTACAATTATATTTAGTATTAACAATAAAGTAGAGTGCGGAGTTTACTACCCACACTCTGCACCAGCATATTATGCGTTCGAGAATGTATCAGATATAACTCGCGGACTTAAAAGAACATACAACATGGATAAATCTTACAAATCAAATCCTATAGAGTACTTCAAGCAAGCACTGGAAAAAGTAGTAGATAGACCTATTGCTGTTAACTTAGATGAAGTAGAAATTCTAGTTCCACGTTCAGTCGGAGTCGTTCTTGTTGATTTGAAATTAGACAAACAAGGTACACCTAAGTTTAACAAAGCAACATTCGATATCGCTTCACTTATCTTAGAAGATACAAAAGAAGAATATATCGAAAAATACGGCGTGGAAGACTTCAACTCAATACCTGTTTACGAAGAACCTATTAATTTTACGAACTTTCAACTTAACAAAGCAGAAGAATTAATCGATGAACTACCAGACCGTTGGTATGATAAAACTAATGGTTTTGTATTTTATCAAATGAACTAAAGAAAGCCATCAAAATGATAAAACTAAACCCATCGAATGAATTACAAGAAAGATTACAAGAAATTAAACTTTTCATACAAGAATTAATCAACTTTCAAGAAAAACACGAAATGTATGAATCTGTTGATATGGATTATTGTATAGAATTTTACTTTGATAAAGAAGCTAATGCAATGTCAATTCAACCATGTTATATTTCAATATCAACATCACATAAAACATTACCTGATGATATGATTCAATTTTTAGAAAAAATCACACCAATAACAATTGAATATAGTATCAATCATGAAATAGATGGAGACCCATTAGACTTAGATGAACTACTTTATCACAAAGTAACACCTAACAAACAAAATAAATTTACTAATATATTATCAGAAAACGATGTTCCTGATGATTTTATAATAGAATACAATCCACCATGGTATAAAGGTGGTAATTCTCAATTTTTCACACGTTACCTTGGTGCAGGATATATAGACCCAAACCAATTATTGAAGAAATACATGAGTACTTTAAATATCAATTAAACTAAACTAAGAAACTACCGTTTCATGAAATTTTAATAAAGTTGACGCGGGATCTTACGCTCCCGCTGAAACCTTAAGGGTTTGCCCTTACGGAATTTTAGCAACTAACGTATGCTAAATTCCTCATCCCTACGACTTGTGAAGATTATTTTTTAATAATAAATAAAAACGAAAAGAGGATATAACAATGGAAACTATGAAATTTAAAGGTAAATTAATAGAACCTGTGAAAATTATACCAGAAGACGGTGGATTACTTGAAATAATTTTTAAAGTCAAAGACGAAAATGATGAATTAAAATTCTTTTTCGACTATATTGAAGAAGACAATCAATTAAAAAAAGATTATTCAAAAATAAAACCGGACACATCTATCGAAATAGAATATCTTAAATGTTTTCGCAGTGTTGGTTATACCGACCAACTAAATTATAATCAAATCTGGAGTGTAAAATTTTTACAAAAAATATAAATAAAAATGAAAAGAGGATATGAATAATGAGCTTACTAGACAAAATTGAATATTTACAAAACCTAAAACAACAAAACAGATACTTAGAACAAGAAATTGCAAGAAGTGTTGTAATTCAGTTTACTGAAGAACCAGAACTACTTAAGATTCTTGTAGAAGTGGATAAAAATCCTAAACTTAACGGGATTTATGAAACTTACGAATTTGAATTCCAAACTCTACCTACTACACTTAGTTATAAAATAGTCGGTGGAACATTACATGTTAAGTTTAGCCAAAATAATAAAGAACTTAGCTTTACATTATTCTTTAACCGTGAAGAAGATGAAGTATGGGTAGATAATCTTGCAACAAACTTTTACGATTATGTTGCAATAGAAGAACTTATCAGAATATTTTGTGAAAAACTTATCTTAGGTGATGAATATTTCATAGACTTATCTGATTATGAAGTTGACCCATTCACAACTAAATGCGACTTTTTAAATCCATCAGCTTATGAAATGATAAAAAATGCAGTTATAGCAAATAATGGTCAAATTGCAACAGACTCAAAACTTGTAACTATTGTTTTTCCTAATACGGTTTGCGACGAAAAAATTGAAATTTATGCACCCGATGAAGATAACTACCGTTCAGTATATCACATCTTCGACGGAGCAGGTTTCCCCTTAGGTCATGAAACTAATAATACTGATGATATAATCCTAAAAGAAGTATTAAAAGTTATTGCAAACCTTGATTTTAATGAAGATGAAGAACTAGAAAATAAAGAAGTTCGTATAAATAATAAAGAACACGAAAACTTTCTTAGAAGATTAAGAAATCTTTAAGAAGACCTTAACAGGTCTTCTTAATCCCCCCAAAACGAAAGGAAGATTATCATGAGCTTAATAAAACAATTAATAGAATTAGCAAAAGAAAACAACTTAAAATATGAGTTTTTTGAACAATTATTTAGAATAGAATTTCTTATCAACGGTATGGACTATTATTTTGAAGTTTGTACACCTGAAGATAACGGACTTCGTGCAACTTATTGGTTTAGCACATATAGTCACACCAATGTTGCTAACGAACATAATGATGATGTTACAATTCTTACAGAATTTAAAAAAATATTAAATCAATACGGAGGTATAAAAGAATGAATAAGACAATTACTGGACAAATGCATAAAGACGCATATTTATCTTGCGAATCATATGTGGAAAACATGGAAGAAATTATAATACATGTTGAGACTGATTCTGGCGTTATTATTACATTTTATGAATATATAGATGAAAACACTGACTTCGAAGATACAATTTATTATAAATTATATCGCAACACTCCCGTTACTATTACATATCATAAAGATGTTATAACAATTAAAGAACCTGTAGGATATTCAAATAGAAATGATATAAATAGCGAACTTATCTATGAAGACGTAGAATTTAAATACAATAAAAATAGATTCTATTCAAATAAACGATGAAACACTCATAGAAACAAAATTAACAGATAGTGAAATAGAAACATTAAAATGGATGGCGCTTCTAGCAGAATTAAAAATCGAAGAACTTCGAAAAGAAAACAACCCATCAAAAGAAATAATGTTAGATAATCATAAAAACAACGTTATACGCATATTATGTAAATGTCAACATAAAAATGCATAAAAATTGCACATTCACTATTTACTCAACTTGGAGGTATAAACAATGAAAATTAAAGGCAAAATCACATACGGAGCAAATATAGATAAAGACTTCAAAAACACATTAATAGTAATGATTCAAATAAAGACTGATAATGATGAATATATAACTTGTTACGATTTTAATCCCAAAAACAACCCCTGTAATAAAATTTATTCTAAACTACAACTAGGTACACTAGTTGAAATCACATATAATGAAAGTTCTTATATGGTAAAAGTTGCAGAAAATCACCCTTATGTAGAAATTGATTTCTATCAAATCAATAATATCACAATCCTAGATAATTAAGGGCGAACTACTTTGTCGTAGATTACATTAAAAAAAATCATTAAGAAAGGATAGAAACAACAATGGAAAAAACATTAACACTAACACCTGGTGAAATACAAGCACTAGAATGGATGATACGTCTAGCAGAACTAAGAATTGAAGAAACACAAAAAGAAGGTAATAAATTAGAAAAAATTATATCAGACGCATATAAAAATCATGTTATAAGTATATCAAATAAACTATTATAAATATAACATTTCACCATCTTACCAATAAGAAATACAAAAGAACTTAACAAGTCTTCTCTCCCCTTTAAGACGCGGGATCTACTATCCCGCTTAACCCTTAAGGGTGACCCTTAATACCCTGTAATTTTTGAAAAAATTTTATAATGAAAGGAATTAAGACGATGAAAAATAACTGTTAAACCAACATATAAATATAAAAATGGAGGGAGAAGAATTACAAAACTACCTTCACCTTAAACGTAAAGGTGCTTCTACTACTAAAAACGGTAAAGCTTACTCTAGAAAAACTAAACATAGAAAGGATTTTTAATATCTTGACTACTTTTATTTTTTTTGTAATTTTAATGTTATTTGTAATATAGGCGTAACAAACCTTTAATAATTTTGACCATGTTTTTGTGCTATAATATATACATGCACAAAAACCTCGCAATAAAGGAGGATACTGTGATGATTTTTTTAATTTCTATACTATTTCTAACGTTATTTGTTGTAGGTGTTCATTTCCTACCTAAGTTTGATAAAGCTTACAATCAAGAAAAACTTGCAACAAATACTTGGCGTGAACTCTCTGAAAAAGAGAAAGAAGAATTTATTAATCGTGTTAAACTTAACTTCCCTGAAGATGTTAACGAAGAGATTTTAAGCGAAACGATTAAAATTCGCAAAAAGAAGCAGGACTAATAGTTCCGCTTCTTTGAACCAGTCCTAGATACCTAGGATTGGTTCTTTTTTTATTATATTCGGACTAGTAGTCATCGTATGATGAGTAGGTGCAATTCCTACTACGAATTTACTTACAAATTAAAGTTTACAACTTCAATTAATTAATATTTAGACGCGGAGCATACGCCCCGCTAAACCTTAAGGGTACCCTTAAACCTTGTAATTTTTGAAAAAATTTTTATTTTAACTATTATAATTTAAAAACTAAGGAAAAAGAGGATAAAAAAATGTCATTATTAAACTTACTACCAAAAACAAACCTACAATATCAAAAAAATTGTGCTTACGATAAATTAAACGAGCAAGCTGAAATCTTAAAAGAAGTATTTGCTCAAATCAAATCTAACCCAAACATGGACGGTCAAGGTGAGGCTATCCAACAAACTTACAAAAACGGATTACTTATAGCACAATATGTAATAAAAAATAATAAAATCAATTTAATTGCTACACACTTCGAAAATACACTTGAATTCACACTAAGCTCAAACTTCTTATTAGGAGTTCGTATCTCTAAATTCACAAGTGATTTTGAAGATAAAAACACTGAACGTGTATTAAAAACTTTAATCGATAACTTACTATTTAATGAATATAGAACAGAAAAAGAAAAACGTCTTGACGAAATTCATTGCTACTAATAACTGAAAGAGGATTTTTAACTATGAATAAACAAAACTTAAACAACTTACTTGATAAACTTAAAATATTCAATGATAAAGTACAAGAACTAAAAGAACATTTTAACATTGAATTTTATAACAATTACGGCTTCAGATACGGTATTTTAGTTAAAGACGGCTCGTCAAACGCTATCTTACAAATCGAAACTATTACTATTAATCTTAAAGACCTTGATTTCGATAAATGCAATAAAGAAACTTTAGAAGAAGCACGCGAAATCAAAAACATCATATACGATGAATTAAGTAATGTTTCACCATTCCAAGTACTTATCTTACGTTATACTCGTGACCTTTGGATAGAAAACGATGATAATACAAAAATTTTAGGTCAAGATGTAATCTTCACTTCTATGATTTATAAAGACACACAAGAAGTTTTTGAAGACGTGTTTGACAGTAAGAAAATTAATACTAATATTCGTTTCGAAGTTAACCCACTTTATAACGTACACTTTACTTTCACTTATGAACCATCTAACCTACTTCCTAAAGAAGATAGACTTTATATAAAAGAAATACGTGATTACATCCGTGATTATTTATCAGCTCAAGAAAGGATAACCCCACATAATGAATAACATAATCTCTAAACTATTTAAACCAACATACACTTTCAACAATCTAATGCTTAGTATTAGAAACTTCACTATAATATCTCGTCATCTTGAAGAAATTTATAACATTCAATTTAACGACGGTTACGGAAACTGCTTCGAATTCAGTTTCGACAACCACTCGAATCTTTCAGTTAGAATAGAAAATATTTTCATTGATATGCAAGACTTCAGATACGGTCATGATTTTGTCATTGAAGAAGCTCGCCTTGTCAAAGATTTAATAGTAGCTGAACTACGTCAAATCTTACCAGTTTCTGCTTATGTAGTCTTCAAATCTCTTGTACACTACGATGATTACGATAAATTTGAAGATACAGAAGAAACTACTCTCTTTACAGAATATATCGACATCCCAGTTAAATACACTCGTGAAAAAGATTTTCCTAAAAATTCTACAGTTCGTATTAACGCTGACTACAAGGATTTATCAGTAGTGAATAAAGACGGATACTTTGACGGTATCGATATTATAGACGCTGAACCTTTCTACAAAAGGTTCTTACCTGCATTCATCGAACCCGATAAAGGCTACGCTAATCTTACAGATTAGCTTTTTCTTAATTCGAATACTACGCATTCGATTATCCCCTGTAGGGCTAAGTCTACGACTTAGCTGAATCTTAAGGCTTCGACCTTAAACCTTTAAATTTTTGAAAATTATTTATAAAGAGGTGTACAAAATGAGCTTTCTAGATGAAATAAACTTAGCAAAACAAAACGCAAAAGATAACAATACTTTAATTGTGAATTTAAAAAACGAAATTCTCAATGCCGCTTCAAAAGGTTTAACAACTATTTTTCTCCCTTTAACTAATGATAAAGATGAGGCTACAAAAACCATCACAGAATATCTTAAAAACGAAAATATTAAATTCGATTTTAAATATGAACAACATCAAGAACAAAGAGAAAGTTATTTAGACGCCCATATGGCTGGCTACCGCGAAGCTGTAGCAAGAAATAATGGAAGTACTATTTTCACTTATACAGAAACTGTTTCAACCTTTAAAGGAATTACAGTTTATATCTAAATTATTTAAGCTAGTTTAACAACTAGCTCACTACTTCAATAGTTCTACGAACTATTAAAACTTAAGAGGACTTAAAACCTCTATATTTTTGAAAAAATTATATAAAAGAAAGGTGTCGTATATACATACAACATACGACAAACGGTATACAGATTATGCTTAACAAAACTCAATTAATCGGAAGACTTACTAAAGACGCTAAAACAATGCCAACTAAAAACTCTAAAGTATTTATCACTTATTTCACAGTTGCTGTTAACCCAGTTGCAAAAGATGCTCCTACTACTTTCGTAGATGTGAAATTATTCTCTAACAAAGCTGATGCTGGAGTTCTCCCATTCTTAGAAAAAGGTCGCCAAGTTTTAGTAGATGCAAGATTACAAAATAACCATTACACTGATGATAAAGGTGTTAAACACTACGACTTAGACATCGTTGCGAACTTTATTACTTTATTAGATAGTAAAAAACCAAACACTCAAGTAGAAGAAGTTGCTGAAGTTACAGAATAATTCTTATGAGCTAGTCTAACAACTAGCTCTTTTTTTATTAACTTGTGAAAAGTTCACTACTTTTAGCAAGACCGTTTCAACTGATCTTACAGATCAGTCTTACCCTTTGCTAAGTCTACGACTTAGCTGATCCTTAAGGTACACCCTTAAGACCCTAATATTTTTGAAAATAATTTATAATGAAAGGGCTCATTTCACTATGGGCAAGGTATACACAATATGTTAAACAATGTACAATTAATCGGAAATCTAACTCAAGACGCTAAAACTTATTCAACTAAAAACTCTAAAGTGTTCGTTACTTACTTTACTATTGCAGTTAACTCTATTAAAAAAGATACACCAGCTACATTTGTAGACGTTAAATTATTCTCTAATAAAGCTGATTCTGGAGTTATCCCTTATTTAGAAAAAGGTCGCCAAATTCTTGTAGACGCAAGACTGCAAAATAATCATTATGAAAAAGATGGAGTTAAACACTATGACTTAGACATCGTTGCTAACTTCATTACTCTACTAAATAGTAAAAAACCAAATACTCAAACAGAATTAGAAGGTTAATTACTCTGAGCTAGTCCTGCTTACGCAGACTAGCTCTTTTTTATTATTATGCCCGTATTTTTTAAACCAGTTCAACCCTGGTTACGGGCCCTATCACGTAAAAAGGCTAAGTTGTAAAACTTAGCCCCTTCCTATTTATTATACTAAGTCTACGACTTAGTATTTCTTAAGGTTTCCCCTTAAGACCCATTAAATTTTGAAATTATTTTATTAAAGAAAGGTGTCGTATATACATACATACGACAAAGGTATACACTATGTTAAACAAAACTCAATTAATCGGAAGACTTACAAAAGACGCTAAAACTATGGCAACTAAAAACTCTAAAGTATTCATCACTTACTTTACTGTTGCTGTTAATCCAGTTGCTAAAGACGCACCAGCTACTTTCGTAGATGTGAAATTATTCTCTAACAAAGCTGATGCTGGAGTTATCCCATTCTTAGAAAAAGGTCGTCAAGTTTTAGTTGACGCAAGATTACAAAACAATCACTATACTGACGATAAAGGTGTTAAACACTATGACTTAGACATCGTTGCTAACTTTATCACATTACTTGATAGTAAGAAACCAAACACACAAGTTGAAGAAATCACAGAATAATTACTCATAAAGCGTGCTTAATCCTTCGCACGCTTTTTTTTATTATGTTCGCGCAAGTCGCCTCGTGTCAGTGCAATTCTGACAGCGTTCACGAAATTTTATAAACAAAATGAAAGGTACCGTGTATACACACACGGAAATAGGTATACTATATTATGGCTAGAACTAAAAAACAAACTACTTACATCACTAACATCTACACTGCTTTCTCTGAAAAATTACAAGAGCAAGTTAAATTCATGACTTACTCAGTTAATGGAAAAACTAAGTCTACTCGTATTCTACCATCATTCTCTCACGACGGTGTTAAATACGAATTACACCCAGGTGCATCTGCTAAAGAAATCTTCGAACATGCTAACGCTTTAGCTAAAATGTACGTTGAACAAGCTGCTTCTTGGACTGAAGAACGTAAAGCTGAAGCGCGCGAAACTTCTAAAGCGTACTGGACTGACGAACGTCGTGCAGAAGAACGTGCTAAATGGACTGATGAACGTAAAGCTGAAGCTAGTGCAGCTGCAAAAGCTGAATGGACTGACGAACGTAAAGCTGAGGCTCGCGCAGAAGCAAAAGCGTACTGGACTGACGAAAGAAAAGCAGAAGCTCGCGAGGCTTCTAAAGCGTACTGGACTGACGAACGTCGTGCTGACGCTAGTGCTCAAGCTAAATTAAAATACGCTTTATTATCTGATGAAGAAAAAGAAGCTAATAGACAAAAATCTATTAAGGCTCAACGCGCTAAAGCATCTATCGGTGCTGAAGTTGAAGACGCTGAATTCGCAGCTTTCTTCAAATAATTCACTCGAGCTAGTCTAACGACTAGCTCTCTTTTTATGGGGTGGTAGCAAAGTGGTCAAATGCAGCGGACTGTAAATCCGTTCCCTCTGGGTTCAGTAGTTCGAATCTACTTCACCCCACCATATGTTCGCACTAGTTGTTGAAGTAGGTGCAATTCCTACAGCGAACGGTTATTCATTAGTCTGACAGTCGTGAGATTGACATAGTTAAAATTCCTTTTCGAGCAAACGCTCTTTTTATTTATAGTATTTACCTTGGCATTCTTATGTCAAGGTCTTTGTTTTTTTAAAGGGGGAAAATCTCATGAAAATTAGAATTTATTACAATAAAAGGAAACTTAAAGATAGACTTACCGCTCTGCTTTTAGGTGGTGGCGCATTCTCAATGTTCTACGCCGTTTCATCTTTTGACAATACCGGTAACACAGACTCTCTTTGGTTCGCTATTGGTGGACTAATTTCCTTTATGATAGGTATGAAATACATTTACAAATAACCCTATAAAAACCTCTTTTCACAACCTTTTTTATCACATGGCACCTTTACAGGTGCCTTATCCTCTTTTTATTATTATGTCCACACCGGCGCCATTTTTTGATTGAGAGATTGAGAGGTAGTTCAGCTACCGAGTTCATACTTTTATGGGCGATTTCAATTAATTTTTTAATTATACAGATTACATAAGCTAGTCTCTGACTAGCTTCTTTTTATTATGCCTGAAAAGGCGCCATTTTTAACATAATTACAAGCTACTTTGCTTGTAAAAGTATACCAATCTTTTTAATTGAGCCAGTCAATCTACTGGCTCTATTGTATTGGTTTTTTATTATTATGTTCGTGCTAGTCGCTTTTAAGTAGGTGCAACTCCTACAACGAACCCAATGCGATGAAGTAAAGTATATATTCAAACATTCAAACTTTACTCTCTACAACTTCATCGCACAAATGCATTTTTGTACACGAGCTAGCTCACACTAGCTCACTTAGGGGTTCAGTAGTTATAATCTACTAACACCCCACTATATGTTTCTATAGCTCAGAGGTAGAGTACTCGGTATCGGTGGATGCAGGAATTAGTCACCTGTTATAAACTTCAATGACGTTTTAATGGTGCCATCGAATTAAATAAACAGATACGCCGAAAGGTCGTGGGTTCAAATCCCACTAGAAACACTTGTTTTTTTCACTAAGTCTACGACTTAGTCTACCCCTTAAGGTCAACCCTTAAGACCCATTAATTTTTGAAAAAATTTTAAAATAAAAGAAAGGGCTCATGTCAACATGGGCAAGGTATAAATATATGTTAAACAATGTACAATTAATCGGAAGACTTACAAAAGACGCTAAAACTATGGCAACTAAAAACGCTAAAGTATTCATCACTTACTTTACTGTTGCAGTTAATCCAATTGTAAAAGACGCTCCAGCTACTTTCGTAGACGTTAAGTTATTCTCTACTAAAGCTGACGCTGGTGTTATTCCTTACTTAGCTAAAGGTCGCCAAGTCCTTGTTGACGCTCGTTTCCAAAACAATAACTACGAAAAAGACGGTGTTAAACACTACGACTTAGACATCGTTGCTAACTTCATTACTTTACTTGACAGCGCTAAAGCAAACACTGAAGTACAAGAAGTTGTTGAAGTAGAAGATGTATTCGAAGTTGAAGAAGTTGTTGAAGCTCCTAAAGCTAAACGTGGACGTCCTCGTAAAGACGCTTAATTAATATGACCTACCTCACGGTAGGTCTTTTTTTTTAGCGATTTTCATACGAAAATCTTAAACCTTACCTTTCGGTAATTTATCGTAAATAAATTCGCATAATGCGCTTCTTTATTTACTCTCGGTCGATAAAAGACTTACGTCTGTAAAGGATCTTCGCCCCTTTACAAACAGTCTTTTATCTCTTTTTTTTTCGATTTTCATACGAAAATCTTAATCCTTACCTACGGTAATTTACTTGACTACTTAACTTGACTATTATACTTGATTCTTAGGGCGGATTATTATACTTGAAAGATTAACTTGATTATTTAACTTGAAGACTTGGGCTGATTATTTTACTTGTTTATTATGCTTGAATATTAAACTTTCTCATCATACTTAATAACTATACTTTCTTCTTATACTTAATAGTTATACTTGAATATTACACTTTCTTATTATACTATCTTATTTTACTTATATATTAAACTTTCTAGCTATACTTAATTATTATACTTTCTTACTATACTGAAATTTTATACTTTCTAGCTATACTTTCTTATCATACTTGTATGTTAAACTTGTATATTATACTTTCCTATTATACTGGAAAACTATACTCTCTAGCTATACTTGATATCTATACTCAACCACTTTACTTTAAAGTTATACTTGCGCGTTATACTTTCCGACTATACTCAACAGCTACACTTTCCGACTATACTTAACTGCCACACTAGAACAACACCCGCTCACATACCCTCGCTACAACACACTCGCACTTCGCATACGCTACGTGCGTTACCGTACACGTTCGCATACATCACGACCTACACTTACGCTCCGTCCGCTCTCCTTATGCTCACATTGTACGGTCCTTGTACTCCTCATACGATCCGTACATTACGTTACGCTACTCGTAACGTTCTTATTATTCCTGTACCAGTAATAATAACCTTTCACCCCCCTGCTGGAGAAAGAGGCATGTTAGGGGGATCGATCGTGATAATAGATTATTATAATTGTTATTATAATTTATTTATAAGTTTTATTATGGTGGAGGGATGTGTTGTGAAGTGGTAAGTTAAGGAGGTGTAGTTGAGGATAAGTTTACTTAAGTATGGTGGGTGAAAGAGCATAAGAAAAAAATAATATATTATTTTCATATTCTCCTAAAATTTTAACAAAATACGAAAATTAAAATATAGGTCAATTTAGGGATTATTTTTAAATCAAAAAAATAAAAAAAGCTATAAGTAATTTTATAGCTTTAATATAATATTTTTTTATACAATATAATAATAATTTTTTATTTAGATGACCTACTCAGATCAAACCCAACAAAAGTTTTTCCTTTCCATTCTTTCATAACAAGTTTACCTTTTCCTTCTTTCGTCTCGCCGTTTTTATTTTTATATGAAATTAAAATCTCATCACCGTTTAATAATTTAACAACTTCTTCGTCTGTAAATTCATGACCAGACCAAACTCTATTAAACGAAATCTTCTTACCATTCCACATACCTTCTGCTCTATTTTTAGCAAGGTTTTCAAATTCAGGTACAATCCCAATATATTTATGCCCATTATATTCACATGGACCTAACTTACATAAAATACGTTTACCATTAGATTCAATTGTGATTTGTTGTCCTAAAAGAAGTCTTTCAGCTTCATCATCTGTCCATTTATGTCCAGAAAATTCATTTTTAAACGAAACTTCTTGACCATTCCAAACCCCTTTTATTTTGTTTTTATCAGAAAACTTAGCATCTAAACCTACGTATTTAACACCTTTATCTGAAACTAACTCAGCAAGTTTACCAACAACATCATAAGTTCCTTTTTTTGTAGTAATCTGAAATTCAATCTCACCACCAGCTGCAAGAGTTCTAAGATCATCTTCCGTATAAGTATAACTAGAATACGTATTCTTAATTGTCACATTCTTATTATTCCAAACTAATTGAACACGATCACGCTCAAAACCATATTTCTCTAAGTTATAAATCTTATTGCCGATAACTTCAACATCATCCGCAACAATTTGCTCAAACTCTTTTTGTAACGATTCAAAAGATTCGCCTTTAGAAACCCTATTAACAATCTCAATCATTTTTTTAGTACCATCAATCGAACCGATAGTAGTTCCTAAAGCTGTTTCATAACCTAACCAACCTAACTTAGTAAGAGATAATTTATTCTTAACTTCATGAATAGGTTTTGTAGCATCTCCACACATCTCAAGAACTTTTTGAGTTTGTGTAGCTGGAGTACCAACATTATGTTTTTCTAATTGTTTTAATAACCAGTCCGTTGTAGGCGTTGTAGGTTTAACAGATTTAGCTTCATGTATAAATAACTCAGCTTCTTTTGATAAATCAGGTAAAACACTAACTAATACCTCATCTGTTTCATCTTCATCTGAAACAACACCTTGTTTTGTTACTATTTTAACAGAACCTTTAAATGCTGGAGTAGTTTCAGTTTCATATTCATGTCTAACCCATTCTGTATCCTCTAAGAACATCATTAAGAATTTCTCAGTAACAATCTTATAAATTTCAACACCTAACTCACCATAATTAGATAACGTATCTAAAGAACTAGGAATTTTTAATCCAGGTCTAAGTGCCCCATGACTTCCACCTTCTTTAACATGCGTTGATCTAGGTGATCTATGCGTGAAAACATCAACAGGTAATCCTAAAAGGTTTATAAACGTATCAACATAAGGTAACATCTCTTCAAATTGACTCGGAGAAATGAAATAATCAGCTGTACGTGGATATGATAAATAACCTGCCTCATACATCTTCTGATAAACATCTTTAACATCTTTACCTTTATACCCTTTTTTAGTAAGTAACCCTGTTAATTTAGAGAAATTTAAAGGTTTCGGTGGTTTCGTAGTCCCAGGAACTTCTCGAACCTTTTTAACTTTCGTCGTTTCCGGAAGTTCTCCTCTCGTCCATAAATCTTTCGATTTAAACTTCTCTACATCTGAATTGGATAAAATCAATGAATCTAATTTATATCTAGATTCAAAAGTACTAGAAGGGACATATTCTTCAATAGCTTTAATTTGAGATCCAACTAAGTATAAAATAACCGATTGTAACCTACCAACAGGAACAGCAAATTTAACATTATATCCTTGTTTTGTAACTGTCATTGTAGCTTTTCGCGTAAGGGATTGCGTTAAATAATCACCAGAACTTCTAAATAAAGCCATTTTATATGAAACATCATCTAATGATACAACTTTTTTGTTTTTTAACGCCCTAATGATCTCTTTTGGTGTTTCATCAATATGTTCTTCTCTATATCTAACACCTTTATAATTATGAAAGTTTAAAATCTCATGCCCAATCAAATCACCTTCACGCATATCATCAATATCTGTAGCAATTACAGGAACATATCCTTTTTTAAGATATTCCCCGCACTCTCTAACAACTTTATTAATTGCATCAAAATCACCTTTGACAACTTTCTTATCAAAATCAAAATAACTAAACTTCCAAGGAAGTGATGATATGTTACTAAAACCTCCAATAGATTCTCTCATAGACGGTATGGCCACTTTATCAGGTTGTGGCAATGTCAACACATGACCATGAAGATTCATAATGTGATATTCATCACCCTCAAACATTCCATCTTTCCCACCAAGTGCAGCTACAAAGTTATCAGCTGCTGTTCTTTTTTCACATATAATAAGTAATTTTTCCATTATAAATTAAATACCTACTTTCTATTTGTAATAAATTTATTATATCACATTTATATCAAAAAATAAAGAAACCTATAATAGGTTTCTTAATATTAATGTATTTCCATAACTGCTACGTTTATTTTTTAAATCACGAACACCCACACCAGTAGCTTGAGAAGAATTTAAATACTCATAAACATATTTTTTCACAACAATAGAAGGTTTAACTTCATTATCCATATTTGGAACACTTAATTTAGGCAACAAATCCTTAAGTTTAGGTTTCGGATTAAGTGGTAATGGCTTAAATTCATCATTAGGTTTAAACGCTGACGGTTTAATATCTAAAGGAATTAAAGTACCTGGCGGTGGTGTCAATGTATCACGACCCGGAGTTGGTTTAACTAAAATTAATTCAGGATATTTCTCTTTAATAGGTTCTACAGGTAACGGTTTAGTATTTTCTAGAACAGGCTTTACTGGTGGAGTTTCATCAAAATATTCAGGTGAATCAGGCACAGGTGTAGGTATTGGTAGTTCCGGTTTTTCAGGTCTATTTAATTTCTTATAAACTAGAGTAATCTCTTTATGTTCACCATCAAACATACCTTCTAATTTTTTATTATCCTTTATACTTGCAAATACATAATCATTAATCTTAGGAACACCAACTTTATATTTATCACCATATAATAAATCAGTTTGTTCAATTGATTGTTTCAATGTCTTACCTTGCTCATCAACATAATTAACTTTAATTTTATACCTTACTTCATCATTAAACGGTTTCAACTCTCCAACAGCATCTATCCCCACACCTGCAACACCAATAGCATTATTTGTTCAGTATGCGTCTTAAGAACACCAACTTTAGATACTACAGATGTATTCATAGAATACTTTTTATCTGATGAATATTTATCCTTATCATATGAAACGATTTTTAATGGAATTCTTTTATAAGAATCCGTTCGTAAAGAAACATATTTATCACTAACATTCGTCATTTTAATCTTTATTTTAGTATCAGTAAAATTAATCACCTCAAACTTCGGTAATGGTGTATCATTAGGTATTAATGACCCGTATTTATTATATTTACCAAAATTATTAGAAAATGACCAAAAAATATTATTAGGATCAACCTCTTTTGATGTATCAAATTTAACTGGAGAATTTTTATCAATAGTATATGTTATAATATCACCATTCTCAAATTTATACCCTCGACCTATTGACTCATGATGAGAATTTGATATTCTACCAAACAATCCATTTGGACGTATCTCACCCTTTTCATTAATAAAAACACCTAACCCTAATCCATCATTAGATATATAATTCCATTCTTTGTATTTAGCTAAAGGCATTGGCGGAATATTGTGAGGTTTACTTGAAACAACTAATTTATCATTCACATAAATATTATGCGTCACCCCAGTCTTCTCAACAGCATAAAACCCGTTCCAATTCGCCGTCTTACTCGTTCTAAGCTGAACACTTCTACCTTTAAATTTATTAGCCTCTTCATTAAAAATTAATCTAAAAGTATAAGTATGCATATCCGTATAACCATCAACAGTTGAATAATCACCTTCAACATAATCAGAATTACGTTCTTTTTTCACATCTATTAATTTTACAACTCCAATTTTAACACCATCTAAAATTACATCTTGATTCTTAAGTTGATCTTCTCGTAATCTTTGATATTTCAAATCAACATATGAACCATTCTCAATAATACCCTCAGGTAACGTAATATTCAATTCAGTATCAGTTATTGTTTCATAATCATTTACAGAAATAATGTCTATTTTACCACTAGCAGTAACATCTAATTTTTTTGGTAATATTTTCTCAACATCATCACCTTTTTTACCACCAGAAGAAATTATCAACTCTTCTTCTTTCCTAATTTCAGCATCAGTATTCTTTTTTAAGTTGTTATACTCATCCTCTTTCTTATTTTTTTCTAATTCTTTCTTTTTTTATTCTCTTCATTAATTTTTATTTAAATTTTTTTCTCATACTCTTCTTTTTTTCAATTTATTATCAGCAATCACTTTATTGTATTTCTCTAAATCAACATTATATTTAGTTTCTTTTTTTCTTTGTTTGATTTTTAAAAATATTAGAATTTTTCTAATTCAATTTTTTTGCTTTATCATTTTTTTATACTTAGTTATGGCATTATTATATTCATTATCTATACGATTAACTTCGTTTCTATGTTTTTAACTTCCTTCTTTCATTTTCTTCATTAACTAACCTAATACGCTCTTCATTTTCTTTCTTTATTTTTATCATTTAAAGCTTCAATCTCTTTGTCAATTTTAATCTTATCATCTCGAAATTCATTTTTTTATTTTTTTCAATTTCAACTTTCTTAACTTCATATTCTTTTTTTCAAATTATCATTTAAGATTGAATTGGTCTTATTTAGTTCATCCACTTCACTTTTTTTCTCAATATATTATATTCTTCAATTTCTTTGTTTTTTTACTGTTCCACTCTTTTAATAATCTCTCATTATCTTTTTATAATTTCATCATTAGCTCTATCTATGGCTTCATTCTTCAATTTAACATCTTTATCAATTTCAACATTGATATGATTTTTTTCTGATTATATGACCCTATAGTATTTACAATACGATTAAGTTCATCATTCAGCCTATACTTTTCATTATTACGTTTACGCTCTAATTCATCATAAGAATAAACTTTTTCCTTAATTTCATCAATCTTAATATTAAAACCTTGTTTTTTTTAACTCATCAATTTTACTATCAAAAATTTATATCTGCATTAATCTTAGATGTAATAGATGTCAAACCAACTGCAATTATTGGTAATATTTTAACTCTCATAGAATATCTCCTTCAATATAATATTATTATATATATATTATACACCAGCCCCCCGTCAAACCTTATGATATAAGCATTTATCAAGCTTCACAAACACTTACGCATCACATCTTTCCAATATTATAACTTACGAAATTCTTCTTTCTTCTATAAAACATATTCTAACAATTCAATAAAAACCCTCTTATCATAACAAACAACTATCACGCATCACATCTTTCTAATATATCAAATATTCTAACGCTCGATATTTTTTTCTTTCTCCGATACTTATATAAAAACGATCTATCAAAAATATATATATATAACACATTAAAAAAACACAAAAATCTATAAATTAATAAAATCAAAAATATTATACCAAAATACATAGTGGACAAATTCAAAAATGACCAAAAATTTGTCCAGAGGGTTCTAGCCCTTGGTATGATTGAAATCTTGATCAGAAATTGGACACATTGGACACATTGGACAAAATTTTAACCCGAAATATAAAATAAAATATTTTTTTTTCTAACTCGATAAAAAAAGTGTCCAATTTGTCCAGTTTGTCCAATGACCTATTAGAAACTCTTATGTATCAAGGTATACAGAGATTGGACAAAATTTAGTTATTTGCCCATTTTGTTCACTAAAAAAGATAGAACTAATCAAAAATCATCTCAACGAAAATACCAGGCATAAAAAAATAAACCTACACCATTTATTAAAAAACTAAAATAAATAGCATAGGTTATAAAAAAAGACAAAGACAAATACACCTAAAAATCAAAAAAATTTTTTTAAAAATCCTAGGTGTTAGTTTTTATTAAATTTTATGTAAAAACAACGCTGTTATTTATTGATATCAATAAAATATTTAAAGTAACTACTTAAAAATAAGTATAGTAAATAGATTAATAGCTACTATAAAGCTACATAATTGTACAATAGTATTTAAATTAATACCTAACCCATAAAAGGTTAATAAACTAATCTGTCCAGCTAAAAGGACTAATTCAAGCGTACATACACTTTTAAATATCTTTCTAGCCCTCCTATAGACCTCTCTATAGGAGAAAGCTAAATAGACATCAATACACATCAAAATGAGCCACAATAGACACCATACGTCAGAATCTACCATTATTTATCCTGCCATTTTAATTTATTTTTATTGTTATTAAATAATTTTGCAATATCTTTATACATATCTTTAACATTATCGTACTCAACCCCTGTAGGTACTCCAGTACGTTTAATTTTATGTGAAAGTACAACATTTACCTCTTTATGTCTGTCATACTTCTTAGGATTACCTGTAATCCATTTTTCAACAACAACAGTATTAACTTTACCGTTATCATCTTTGATCATCATAACTAAGTTCTGATTGAACTTATATTTCTCTATAACATATCTACTAATATCAGATAACTTAAAGTAATAAGGTTTAAATGAAATGCTACTAAATTTATCAACATCCCAATGTAAAAACCTAACTTTAATAGCTACTGGTACATTTGAATTAACCGTTTGTTTTTTGTTTTTGAAGTTCTTTTTATTTCTAAAATTTCTTTTTTTGTTTGTATAATTCTTTCTTTGTTCCATCATAATATCCTACCTAAATAAAAATTTTGTTCCCTGAAGGATCGACAATACAATCATCATCACTATCATCTTCAACAATATCAGCTAAATATTTAGCATCAAATACACCATCAAGTTTTTTGATGTCTTTTGAATACCCATCAACAAAAGCAATGATTTCATCTTCTGATAATGTTTCAGATAATTTTTTATAATCTTTAAAAGGAACTTCAAACATACGTTTACCAAACGTTTAACTGGTTTACCACAAATACTCATAAGTAAACTTCTTAATAAATCATTGTGCTCTGTAACACTAGATAAGAATAATTTAGAAGAGTTAATATATAATGTTTCACCATCAATTTTAACATCTTCTGAATTATTTTCAATTTCAACACGTAAGTTTGACATGTCAAATCCGTTATCCTCTAACGCATCTAACATTTCACCAAAACTGTTACGTCCAGCTTTCTCAATAACATCTTTAGTTTTAGACTCTTCTAATTCTTTTTGTAGTCTTTCATCTTCAACTAATTCAACGTATGCATTATGATCGTAAACATATCTTCTATAATCAGACTTATATCTATCAAACGCATTGATAAAGTAAACTGCAAATGCTAAAGCATTTTTCTTAATGAATTGTCTAAATTTCTTACCATCTAAACCTAATTGTTGAGCTTTCTCAAACATACTAGTATCTTTCATCATACAAGGAATTAAACGACGACGCATTGCTGCATTATCATCTTTAATTACAGGGATATGATTAGTTAAAATCATATGTAATCCAGATTTTAAAATTGTCTCACGGTGTTCGAATTTACGTTCACTGTCAATATAACCATCTGAAATAAGCGTTTGAATAGCATTAGTATTTAAACCTGTTAAATCGTGAGGGTGAGGTAAATCTTGACGCTCTTTATAACCCCATTCACTCTCATTATAAATAGATAAACGTTTCTCACTAACATTACCTGTAGCAAAACGGTTATTTCCACTAAAATAACTATCAAAATCACTTGCAATATGAATCATTTCATTGTTTAATAACTCTTTACCTAAACCAAGAGCAAGTGAACTCTTACCACATCCACTCGGACCATGTAAGAATAATAATTTAGAAATATTTTCATCTTGTAATTTTACGTTACTCATAACAGCACCCATATACCAAGAGAATACTTTCTTATCATCTTCCTCAAAGAAAACATTTAAGAAATTATCTACAACTTTAGTATCCATAGATAAATGTTTTTTAGGGTTTTCATAAGGTAATTTCACAGAAACAAGACGATCAACTGAATAATCGTCATTCGCATAACGAATAAACTCGTTATATAACGGTAATTTTACCGCTGGTAACTGAGCTAATTTTGAATGTAAATCCTTATAAAATTTAAAAATATCAACGTCAAACCATTCAGCAATTTCACCTTGAATACGTCTGATGTTTTTACATTTTTCTTGTTCTTCGTATGGTTGATTATTAAAATCAACACACCATTTCTCGAATTGATCTTTAGCAAATTCTAGAGCTAAATTTAAATATTCTTGGTGCGGGTTTAACGCACGTTTACCTGTCTTAACTGATTCTTCTACAACTAAAATCCCTGTTTCTGGGTGTACAAATCCGGATACATTAAGACCATTTTTCTTATTAACATAAACTAAACCATCAATTTGTGGTTTAACAACTACTTGTGCTTTCTTTTTACTGTTCACACTAATATTTAATACTTCGATTTTCTCAAATAAAAAGTTCTCGTCTTGAATACTGTGGTATATCATAACAATTACCTCATTCTTTCTTAAAATTTTATCTTAATTTACTAAGTAAAAATAATTATACCACATGCAAAAATAAAAAAACAACAGATAACATATCCATTGTTTAAAAAAATTTCCAAAAAAACCTTATCTAATGCAAAAAAAAAACAGCAAATTGCTGTTTTGATATACCATAATATATATTAATTATATCACAATATGAATTTATGTCAATACTTATTTGAAAAATTTTATAAAATAAAAAAAAACAGCAAAGCGCTGTTTTTGATATACCATAATATATATTAATTATATCATATTATAGGTTTATGTCAATAGTTTTTAATAAAAAAATTTTAAAATGAATAAAAAAGTTAGATGAGATTTCCATCTCACCTAACTATGTATATATATTACACTAAAAATGATTTAAACCAACTAGAAAAACTAAAGATGTCATCAACTTCATCCGTTCTATTTTTAATTCTAGATTCTTGACCAGCATGATCGTGACCTTCATGACCTTCATGTTCATCATGTTTAACTTCTTCATTTACTGAAGTAGTTTCAGGTTTAACTTCAGCTTTTGGTTCTTCAGTTTTTTTCTCAACATATACAATCGCTGTTAATACACCCTCAACACGTTCAACTTTAATATTCTCAGGTTTAACACCTTCACTAACTAACTTAGCACGTACTTCATCTTCAGTATTTAAAGCATAGAATTCATATTTATCACGAATTTCTCTAATCGCATTAATGTTTTTAGTTGTTTCAGTAGCTTCACCAAAACTATTTCTGTATGTAACTACAAAGTTACCGTCATTGTTAACATAAGTTTTAACAATACTTGCAGGAGCTACACCGTGATTTACTGCATATTTAACCGCATCAGCATCAGAAGTGATTTCAGGTCTATAAATTACTAAACTACTTGTACGTTTTTCAGCTTCATTTTGAGCGTTAGCTTTAATTAAGTTCGCAATAGCTTCTGTATGAACTTCAATTGTAAATTTAGCTTCATCAAGATCAGATTTCACAGTAGTAACTTTAGCTTTTGTATCTTGTAAATCTTTATCAATAGCTGTAAGAGCATCATTTGTACCTTTAGCTAGTGTTCTAATAGATAAAACAACTTGCTCCATACGTTTATCATTACCATCTAATCTTTCATCTTGTTTATTATCACGTTCTTCTTGTTTTTTCTTATCAAGATTAACTTTGTTTAATAAATCAGCAATTTTATTATCTAATTCTTCTTTAGCACTAATTGAAGTATTTGTCTTAACTTCATTAGAAGAGAATTCAACACCATTTACAATCTCTTTATATGTATTAGTTACACCTTCAACTTTCTTAGCACGTTTAGCTTGGAAAAAAGTATCTACTTGGAATGTAGTTTGATCAAAGTCAATTGAATCAATAAAGTCTTGGTCAAAGTTAACTGTGACTTTAGTCATCTTCGTATCAACTCCAGCAGTTTTACCTGTATCTGTATTGATAGTTTTTGATACATTACGGTCAATTACTTGAGTAGTATATTTAGTAATGTCAGTGTTAGCTTTCATCACACCACCAGTAGACTTAAACCTATTGTAAAGTGCTGTACCTTGCTTGAATTTAATATCAGTACCAGTTTCAGCGAAATACACACCATCATAATCATCTGCTTGGTGGAACTCATCTGTTACTGTATAACTTTCAAAATTAATATTTTTAGGGAATGTTGTACCTTTAGTTCTATATTGGAAGAACGTAGTATGTTCAACAGTAGCTTTAGGATTAGCTTTTAAATCTAATGAAGTTAAATCAGCTTTAGAAATAACAGCATCTTTTCTAGGGTCAATTTTTGGAATATCATTAGTTACTTCATTAGATTTATAAATATTACCAAAATCATCTTGATAGAATACGTTACTGTAAGTATTTCCGTTATAACCACCTTCAGGGTTCACTAACTTCTTAACTTCCATAGGTAATGTAACTTTTTAAGTTTTTTACCTTTTTCTACATATTCCTTGTAATAAGGGTGATCATAACCATTAATAGAAACTTTAATAGCTCCGCCCGTACGTTCAATACCAGCAACTTTGTCTACTTTAGCCCAAGATAAACCACTAATAGCTTTATTTTTGAGAATCAACAAAAAGTACCATCAGCTTTACCAGTAGCGATTACTCTATCACCATCTTTAATTGTAATAGGTCCTTTAAACTCTAAAGCATCAAACGGAGCAAAAATCATAAAGAGATAAACCTTTAGCTTGCATTTCCTTATCAATGTTTACACCTTTATATTGGTCAAAAATCCCATGTTAATTCATAGTTATTTAATGTTCCAGGTAACACAGCTTTACCATCAATAATTCGCATGTTTTTTTATCTTTATTGTGTTTTTTTCTGGATCAGCAGAAGTTGTTTTAATTAAAAATACTTCTATTTTCATTTAAGTATTCATTGTTAATAATTGATTCATAATTAACACGATACTCTTTGTTATCTTCTAATAACTTGAATGTTAATGGAGGTACAGTATATTTGAATTCATCAGCCATTGTACCACTAATATTACCATTATTAACATTTTGTTTTAAGTTAACTTCTACTAAATATCTAGGAGTAGCACTATAAGTTACTTTTCTAGTTTTTTCATTATAATCAACGTTCCAAAAATCATTTAATTTTAACTCATCTTTATTAACTTCAACACCATCAGGAAGTGTATACGTAGTTAAAATACCATGAATTTTATCAAATCTACCTTCAGGTAATTTTTCATGTTGAGTAATCATTTTAATTTTTTGGTTCTTTATAGCTTGAATTGTTTTTAATCCGCTAGTATTTTGAACCTCAATTACTTCATTATCAACGTTTTTAAGTTCACTGCTAGTCTTAGGAGTTGATCTTAAATCGTAATATCTATAACTAATAGAAGGTTTAATTGGTTCAACAATTTTTGCAGGAGTATATGTAGGTACTTCTACAGGTCTACTAGCTTGAGCTGTAAGTGCATCACCAATAACAACATCATATAACGTGTAAATAGGCTTATTAGCTTCAATTACTGTATCATCATTTTCTTTAAATGATTTAGCAGCTAATTCAGCATACTTAGTTTTTAAAGCGTTGAAATAATTAGAAGTATCACCTTCATTATTAACATACACTTTTTCACGTTTTAAAATAATATGTTTATTTGCTGCATGAGTTTCAAATAATTTCATATCATTTTGTTTTTTATTGAATTCAGCAACTTCTTTTTCTAAAGCTTTATATTTATTACCAATTTTAATTTGGTTTTCAATAGCTTGTTTATCAAGTTTTACTTGCTCTGCACTATATTCTTTGGTAACAGGAGTAACTCTTTGACCATTTGAAGATAAGTTTGCACTTAAACTAGACATATCACCGTTCGCAGCTGCGACTGATTTAGCTTGCTCACGAACTTTCATTTCATATTTTTCTTTTTCTAAAGTATATTTATCCATAGCTTCAATAATTTCTTTTTGTTTAGCTAAGTAATATTCTTTAGTTTTAGCGACATTTTCTCTAGTTTTTTCAGCATCGCCAGTTAATACTTCAGTGTCATCACGATTAATATCAAGACCTTTAGCAATACCTTTGATTACTGTTTCATCTAAATATGAATGATCAACATGTACATCAATATGTCCGCGAGTTATATCTTCACGAACCTCTGTATCAGCTTTGACCGGACTTATGCTGACTGCTGCAGCGCCAGCGAATAATGATGAAACAATTGTTAATTTTTTGTTTTTACGTAAAATCATTAAATATCATTCTCCAATCTATAATAATAACAATATTATAACACAAAGTTACTATTTTAACAACAAATACATAAAAAAGTTCGGAAGCATTTGCTCCCGAACCTAAAAACTATTCATTTTTTACAGCTCTATCTATACGCTCTTTAAGTGAAGGAACACCACTAATAATATCAGCAACCTCACGAGCCTTAAGAATATATTCAATATGACCCATAGATTCACCACCAATTAAATCAGCAACATGTTTACCTTTAATAAACACTTTATCACCTTGAACATTAACACCATCAATAATACGACCCTCATCACGAGCTTCCCAAATAATATCTTGTAAAGCATTAAAAACATAAGAATTTCTAATATCATAAGAGAAGTCTGCATCATAATAACCAGTATAAGTCTTATCTTTAGCAGCTTCTTTATATAAATCTTTTTTCTCTAAGTTACGAATTTTATTCTCATTAGGAAATTCTTTTCTCATTGTTACAATGAATTTAAATACTGAATTTATATCATAACCCAATGTTGACTCATTACTTGTCTTATCACGGTATAAAGCTGTAATATAATCTAAATTCTTATCAGTTAATAACATAATTAATAAATCTTGAAGTTTTCTAGTTTCAAATTCAACAACATTATCATCGTTAGAATCATCTAAAATATTATTTAAATGCTCTTCAAGTTCTACAGCTATATCATGATAACTTCTAGTATTTGATAAAGAAGTTCTAATGATATCACTATTATTCTCATATGCTTCATATACAAGATTCATCATAAGTTCTGCAAGTTCACCATTAGTTTCACTTATATCAAACTCATATTTTTTAGCAATATCTAAAATTTCTTTTCTCATGTTGTAAGCAATTTTCGCTTGAGCAACACGAGCTTTAACTAAACCTTCACCATCAATAGTATTTTCCATGAAGTTAAGCGTATCCGATAAGTTACTTGTAGGTAAATTACTATCTGAATATACCCCTGTTTTAGGTTGTGGTAATTTTTTATGAAGCCCTGCAGCCATAGGAGTAATAGTTGATAATTTATTAACAATAGGCATTTCATTCGACATAAACACAATACCATTACCTGGGTTTTTACCAGCTAAGAATAGTAAATCATTACTTGCAAGTGCTGTAGTTTCAACATGATCAGAAGAATAACTGATTATAGGTTCTGCAACAGTAACAACATCACCATAATTTTTCTGATATGAACGACCCTTAGTTCTTATTTCATGTTTAACACCAGATAAACGAACCAGCTCATTGATTAACTCTTCATCATTTGACTTAAGGAAAACAGTGTTACTACTGTTAGAACGTATAATTTTTTCAACATCTTCACCATATACAGAACGTAATTGTTGAAAAGATTGTAATACGAAAGTTAACTGTACATCCTGACCAAGTGCAATAGAAGTAATTGTATCAATATTAGGAATACCCATATCACCACTACGAATATTACCAAACTCATCAAGCATATAACGCATACCTAAGATAGTTTACGATTTGATTTAGTAGAGTAACTCATAGAATAAATTTCATCAGTCATCTGCTTAATCATGATTAATACGTGTTTTTGATAATGCTGTAAGTGAGGTGGAACAATAAAGAATATCGCTTTAGGTCTTTCAGAATAAAATACCTGATTTGAAACAATAATAGGAGAGGTTACATTACGTTTACTCTTACTTACATAATCAATAGATTCATGTGAAAACTCACTGATATTTGGTTCTTTAGTAACAGGATCTAATTCAACTAAAGTACCACCTAAAACAATTTTATCATTTGTAATCTCATCAATAATATAAGAAACCGAATTAAATTTACGATAACCTTTAGTAAATCTAAAATAAAATGTTTTAACTAAAGTACCACTAGATTCAATTTTAAGTTTAAGGTATACAACATCTTGATCAAATATACCTTTAAAATATGCCCAAACCCAGTTAGATACTTCAATTTTCTCAATATGTTCAAAATCTGAACCTTCATATTTATCTTTAAACTCTGGATCACGATAACAAGTCCAAGTAGCAACCTCGTTAACTAAACGATATTTACTTGTATATTCTCTATTTAGCTGAATACCAACACGTCTTGGGAAAGATAAACCTGTAACATCAAAACTATCAGAAATCGATCCTGACATAAGTGCAATTGTAGTAGGGTCCCCGTAAATTGATAAACCAGTAAGTAAAGAAGCATAAATACCTGCTAATGTTTGAGGTGCACTTGCAATAGATTTAATAGAGTTATTCGCACTCATAGCAAGTGATCTTAATTTATTCTTAGGTAACATACACATCGCATCAAACGCAAGTGTTAATAAATCTTTTTCAGCTTCTACTGGAACTTCAGGGTTAACATTAATAAATGAAGTATCTTTACTGATTTTTGAACCTAAATCCCCGATCATATTATAAACGTTATATAACGTTACTTGTGAATACAATTTATCAATCTCTTCATCGACAATCTCCGGCGCTACACCGTTTTTATAAGCAAGATAACGAATATATTTTTCTTGCTCAATAACATAATCAAAAAGCATATAAACCGCACGTCTAAACATATTACCTGCTGCCGGATTCCAAATCTCACCATTATCAGGGAACAATGTACTAACAATACTATCAATAAGAGTTGTACCTTTAACGTCATCATTTTGCCTAAACTGCATAATCGCATTAATTAACGGATTAAATACGTTAGTTAAGGCAGGTTTCATAAGATTAAACTGAACAACTTCCATACCACGTTTTGTACAAGGATAATAAAACTTCGCAATAAGCTCTCCTTTTGGATCTGTCGCGGCAAAATTCCATTGATTTTTTTCACGTCGCCAAACATCAATACTAGGTTCAATGTACGTTTGTCCTTTACCACCCCTCGTAATGGCAATTAATATTGTATTCTTAGGTAATCTATCATAAAAATAGACACCAGCAGGTCTTTGGGTTTCTGTATCTAATACAAAAATTCATTATTAATAACATCACTTAATTTATCATATGCTAATCTATCATATACTCCCTGACGTTTTTTTCCGTCACCGCCTTCTTTTTTCGGAACCAATGGATTAAAATCGTAATCTGTCGCATTATAAAAGATTCGATGTTCTTGTGGAACACCACTCATACTAAATAACGTCTCAGCAAGTTCTTCGTCAAACATAGGTTTCGTCTCGTACACAATATTTCCGTCTTTATCTCTTTTTACAAATCCATCAACATTCGGATCATACACCGGAACTTTTATCTTTTTAATACCTTTATTACTAATCATAGCATGACTAAGTAGGGTAGATACGTGACCGTCAAAACCTAAACCAACATCTGGACACACATCAAACTCACGAGTTAAATGATCCATTGTTCTAACATACGCATCATTTTTAAATTCTTCAATATCCCCGTCCATAAATTCAATATTATTTTGAAACCACGTTGTATAAAACCTTCTATGTAATATTTTATATGCAATAGGACATACAATCAAACCAATAATTAATAAATATAACCAAACACCTGAATTAAAAAAGAATCCAACTGGCTTTTGTTTTTTATTTAAATTATGGATCGTCATGGCTAAACCTTGAATTATAATCATAAATGCAATCCATAAACCAAATGAAAATCCTAATGCAGCTGGTTTATACCATTCAAAATCTGCTTTTTCTTTCTTAAATTTGGACGTTATCCTTTTCTCACGTCCTACATTTTTAGCATTCTCTTGAGTCTTTTTATAAAACTCAATTTCAGTAGCTCTTTTATTATTCTTTTTAAACATATATACCTACTTTCTTTAAAAAAAGAAGAGCTATTTATTTCAATAGCTCTTCTCTAAGATAATCTTATTTCTCGTCTTTACGTCTACGAGCTAATAAACCAGCCATTCCAACTGTTAATACTCCAAGACCTAAAGGTAATGATGAATCACCTGTTTGTGGTAATTGTTTACCAGAAGTTGCTGGAACAGGGGCTGCTTTAGCTTTTCTATAAACAAACATTTTTTCTTTACCATCTTTAGATACTCTCTCTTCAATAAGTTCATATCCAGGAATATCAAGTTTCTTACCGAATTCTTTACCTACAACGTCATCTTTAATAAGTTTACCGTTTTCATCAACATAGTGTGTTACCACTGTAGCTGCATCAACAGTATAAGTATTACGAACTTCACGGTCACCATTTTCTCCCGTAACTTCTTTAGTTTCTTTAAATTTATATCCAGGTAAATCGTCACCTTCTTTGTCTGGGTGAGAACCTTCTTTTGCAGGTTGTAAATCTTTACCTTCTTCATCAACCCAACGAGTTACTGTTTTAACTTTGTGAAATTTGTGAATAGTATTACCATCTTTATCTTTTTCAGAACCGATATAAGTATATCCGTCTAAATCACCGTGTGGGTGTTCACCTTTTTCCTCTTTAATAGGATTTCCATTTTCATCAACCCAACGAGTTACTGTAGATTTTTTGAATTTGTGGACTGGGTTTCCATCTTTATCTTTTGTTGTTTCAACAAAATCATATCCAGGAATTTCACCGTGTGGATGTTCACCTTTTTCTTCTTTAAGTGGATTTCCATTTTCGTCTACCCATTTAGTTGTAATATCTTTCTTGAATACATGAATTGGATTACCATCTTTATCTTTTTTAGTTTCAACAAATGTGTATCCTGGTAAGTCACCGTGTGGGTGATCACCTTTTTCAGATTTAAGTGGGTTACCATTTTCATCAACCCATGTTGTTGTAATATCTTTTTCAAATACATGAACAACATTACCATCTTTATCTTTCTTAGTTTCTAAGAAAGTATATCCTGGAAGGTCACCATGTGATAGTTCACCTTCTTCAGCTGGTTTAATTGGTTTACCATCTTTATCTACCCAATTTGTTTTAACATTTTTCTTAAATACATGAACAGGATTTCCATCTTTATCTTTATCAGTTCTTACGAATGTGTATCCTGGTAAATCACCGTGAGGGTGGTCACCTTTTTCTTTTTTGATTGGATTTCCGTTTTCATCTACCCAAGTTGTTGTAATTTCTTTTTTATAGTTATTTGTTACATTATCTTTATCATCAACTTTAACAGAGCTTAAAGTATAACCAGGTAAATCATCACCTTCTAAGTCTGGGTGTGAACCTTCTTCAGTTGGTTTTAATTTATCACCATTAGCTTCGTTAACCCAGTTTGTAACTACAACTTTTTTAAATACGTGAACAGGATTTCCTTCAGGATCTTTTTCAGTTCTTACATATTTATAACCAGGTAATTCACCGTGAGGGTGGTCACCTTTTTCTTCTTTAATTGGATTTCCTTTATCATCTACCCATTTAGTAGTAATATCTTTTTCAAATACATGAATAACATTACCATCTGGATCTTTCTTAGTTTCTACAAATTTATAACCAGGCAGCTCACCGTGTGGTTTTTCACCAACTTCAGCAGGTTTAATAGGATTTCCATCTTTATCTACCCAATTTGTTTTAACAATCTTATTGTAATTGTTAATTACATTGCCATTACTATCAGTTTTAATAGTTACAAGTCTGTATCCCGGTAAATCGTCACCTTCACGGTCTGGGTGTGAACCTTCTTGTGCAGGTTTAATATCTTCACCAGTTTTTTCGTTTACCCAACGAGTAACTACTTTATTTTCAGCTTTTTTACGGTAAACGTTAAGTACGTCACCTTCTTTATAACCACGATTTAAACCTTTTAATGATTCAGCATCTTCAGATGTAAGAACTTTAGTGCCAATTAATGTATAACCAGGAACATCGTCTCCCTCTTTATCTGGTTTTTCACCATCAACTGAAGGTTTAAGTTCTTTTCCAGCTTCATCTAACCAATGTGTTTTAACTACATTTTTTTCAAAAATGTGAACAGTGTTCCCATCTGGATCTTTTTCAGTTTTCTTGAATTTATATCCAGGAATATCTCCCGCAGGTTGATCACCTTTTTGTTCAGGTTTGATTGGTTTACCATCAGGTGTTAACCATTTAGTAACTGTTTCTTTTTTAGGTTCTTCTTTAACTTTTTCATATTTGAAAGTTTTAGTTTCACCGTTTGTTTCTGAAGTTATAAGTTTATAACCAGGGAAATTTTTAGCTTCTTTAAAATCAGGACCTTCTTCAGGTTTAGCTAAATCTTTACCAGTTTCATCAACCCATTTAGTTGTACGTTTAACTTCATTTCTAGAAGTATCACCATTAGTATCAGGAGCTCCAGTTAAAACAGCACTTTCAAAGAATGCAACAGAAGCTTCAGTAACACCACTTGTATCTAATACACTTTTACGAATAATAGAAGCACCATTACTGTACATTGCTTCATATCCATCTAAAGCAGGTTTAATTTCATCAAACTCAGCTAATTTAGCTAAATTAGCGCCAGGAGCTTTTAATTTTGCATCATAAGCTGCAAATGCTTTAGAATAAGAGTCACTTAAACCAGCACCAAAAGCGTCCATAGCTTTCATAACATCACCAGTAGTTTTAACAGCACCAAAGCGAGCTTGAATGTAATCAGAAGCTACTTTGTTTTTTGCTGTACCACCATTAGTAAATGCAACAGCAATTGTATTAATTGGCTCATCTAAGTTAGAAACTGTATAAGCAGCACCTTTTTGTGTCATAAGTTTTTGACCACCTAAACCATTATACCAGTTAATAAGTTTAACAATAACTTCACGAGATTTAGTATCACCGTTCATCGCATTGTTTAATAATCCATTGATAAATGAAGTGTTAGCTAATTCAGGAACACTTTTAACAGCGTCTTTGTATAATTCTGAACCAGTACCTAAATTAATAACAGCGTTCGCTAAAGCAGATGCATTAACTCCTGTTGGTCTATCGAACATTACTGGATATTCAGCAACAGTAGCTTGTTTTGTTAAATCAAAACTTTCAGCTTTCATATCTTTGTACTGAGCTGCCTCTAATTTTACAATTCTAACAGCTAAATCACTACTAGCACTAACAGCTAAAACACCTGTTAACATAGCAAAACTATTTTTCATGTTTAATCTACTCATATAATTTTATTTACCTCTCAATATTTAATTTTATTTTGACTTTAATTTTTTAATTGCATCGGCAAGAACAATACGTTCTTTTTGATATTTTGCAATTAATTTATCTTTTTCGTCATTCTCTCTAGACAATTCAGAAAGTTCACCTCTTAAAAATTCAAGACTCTTAGAACTATCACGAGAAAACTTATCAAACTCCTCTTGTTTTTGACTTAACTGTTCCAATAAAAGTTGACTGTTATTTTCGTTGTTTATAGTTTCTTCACTTGAAAGTTTCAAAGTTTCAATATCGTTTTTTAAAGTTTCAACTTCTTCACGAAGCGTTTTGATAACTTCATTCGATCTATAGTTATTTTCCGAAACACTAGATAGAACACCATTTATTAGAACAAATAAATTATCAACATCATCAGCCTTATAATAATTTCTTTTATGTAACGGTAAGTCCGTTTGCTTATTATATAAGTCCCTAAATGAAATAGGGGAACCAGCTGCTAAAAGTTGATCTTGTTGTTCTTTCAACTCATTAGGTGTAACATTATTCGCAAGAATCATCTACATCACCATCTTCAACCTTTTCATCCTTTGCTAATTCTTCAATTAACGCAGTCTTTTCTTCACGAGGTAGTAAACTTAACGCTTCCTGCAGTAAACTTTTGATTTTTGTATTGTTTTCATTTTCTTGAATCTTATCATCAAAAACAACTGTTGCTTGAAAATTCATATATAAATCAAAGTCCTTTCTATTTTATTTTTTATCATTAATTTCATCAAGTCGCCCATCAGAACTTAACAATGTTTTTGGGGAAACACTATCTACTGTATGTTTATTTGTAGTAGACTTATTGAAAAAATAAAATCCTGAAAATACAATTAAAACAAATATTGCACATAACAAAATAACATGTTCTTTATATAATTTCATTTATCTTTATTTTTCCTTTCAATTTTGTTCCAAAAGCTAAATATATTATAACATAAGGTTTTTCAAGAAGTAAAGCAAAAAAATAAAAAAAGAAAAAAGATGATTATTCATCATCTTCTTCATGTTTTATAAATTTAATTAATTTTAACTCTAACCTATTTTGTACTTTTTCTAAATATTCATGAATTAATCTTTTCATAAACTCTTCAGATTTAACTTCAAGTTTCGCCATACCAGCATAAGACACAGTTTTCATTGAATCTTCTGTAAAGTTTCTAAGATTTTTAAGTTCTTTACCTATTATATTGTTAATATAATCATAAATATAACTTTGAACATCAAAAAGATTCGCTTCACGTAAATAAGATATTAATTCTTTATCATCATATTTACCATATTTATATTCATAAGAATTTTCAACAATAAATCTTAGGAACTCATCAACTTCATTGTTCACAATAGAATTTTTAAGAACTTCTCTAAATCTATCCATCTTCTTAATCCATGATACTTGAACTAAATCAACTAACGATGTCGATTTAAAATTCTGAACACGATTTGTACTATACGAACTCTCGTCACCAATAAGTTTATCATTAATTATTTTAACCAGTTCATCATAATAGGGTGCATATCCATTTAAAAGTAAGTCCCCACCATAATCATCAACAAATTCTTGATTATCTCTATAATACCTCATACATTTACTTACATCATTTTGGGAAAATCCAATCTTAGACATATCAGGTAATGATAGAAATCTAAAATAACGTCCAGGTTCACCTTGACGAGCAGCACGACCTGCAAATTGTCGCTCAACACGTGAATTAGGTCTATTACCTACTTGAAAAACAACCAAACCACGTTCATAATCAGTTTCTTTAATCTTAATATCTGTACCTCGACCCATAATATCCGTTGTAACAACTACTGAGTTTATTTCACCAGCAGAACCAACAACATAATCTTCATTTTCATCTGTAGACAATAATGTCTGATGTACTACATTATTCTTTTTAAGAATATCAGAAATAATTTTAGCAATATTATCACTCTCCGCACCAACTAAAACAGGAAATCTACTAGCTCTATACAAATTAATCTCTTTAACTAATGCTTCATATAAATGATCTTTAGTCATATAAAGCCTTGTAGATTCTTTAAGTTTGTTTGGAGTTCTATCAGGAATTACAACAACACTTGCATTGTAAATATCATAAAACTCTTTAAATGAACTACCAAGTGTACCTGTAACACCTGTAATATTTTCAAATAAATTAAACAACACTTGATACGTAATTTGCATACTACTTTCAGTAGCTTGTCCTGTAAAAACACCTTCTTTCATTTCAACAAAAGAATGTAAATTATCATTAAGTGTTCTACCGTGACTAAGCCTTCCTGTAGCTTTATCAATAAGTACAATACGACTACCACTATCAGGATCAGGTTTTTTAGTAACTACATAATCTTCATATAATTTATGTTTAAAAATAGCTGTAATTGAATTATGAATAACATGTAAAAATTCAGGATTTTTAAACATAGAATCATCTATATCAAATAATTCTTGAATTTCATTCCATGTCCTATCACTCATAAAAGGTTCTTTTCCATCTTCTTCGTCAAACTCCATATATCTTAACGTTTTAAGTTTATCAACAATTTCTTGAGTCTTTATTTTTTTACCACCAAGATCAACTTCAAACATTATTGAATCAGGACTACTTTGAGAAGCAATAATAAGAGGGTTAATCGCATCATCCATAAGAATTTCATCAACCTCATCTATAATGGCAGCATGTAAATCACGATCTATAATTTTTATATCTGCATTAATACCACTAGCAAGACATGAATTCAAATATGCAAAACCTAAAGTAGCATTTGTACAATAAGTAATATCACAATCAAAAGCTTCTTTTTGTTTAATTGGAGGTAAATCATTATTAGTATATGCAGATGTTAAACCAAAGAAATCATAAATTACAGAAGTTTCCTTGTAATCACGTTCACTTAAATATTCATTAACTGTTAATACATTACATCCTTTATGCGTTAAACCATAAGCTACAGCAGGTAATATTAAGGTAATTGTTTTACCTGAACCTGTAGACATTTGAATCATTTTACGCTCTAAAGCAGCTAGTGCACCTAAAATTTGAACATCATACTGAAATTTACCAAGCAATCTAAAGCAAACTTCACGTGCAATAGCATAAACCTCAATTACATGTTTTTTATTTTTTATATCAAATCTATCATTCCATGAAAGAGCATGTTCTTTAAGTTCTTGGATACTCATCTCTCTATAATAATCTGTAAGTGAGTTAATCTTTTTTAATAATTTTCTATATTTCTTTAAAGGTTTCTTACTTTCATATTCCAATGAATCAAAGGCTGAAACTAAATCTATCAAAATATCACCACTTTCAATAATTTATAAATATATATCTTATTATATCATATAACATATTAAAAATACAGCATTTTAAGGATAAATAATATTAAAAACATGAACAAAAAAAAAGAACTATAAAATTTATAGTCCTTTTTTAATATTATAAACTGCGTTTCTTGAATCTTTACTGCTAATAACACCTGAGAATATCGGATCATCATAATAAGTTGTCATTAAAGTATCATGATCGTCATGCCTTAAACCAAAAACATGCCCAATTTCATGTTTTAATACTTTTATTCTATTGTTATAACTTCTAACATTATCCGTGTTTAACTGAACAATATTCTTAGCTTGCGATAAAACATAACCCTCACGTAGTCCACTTTTATTATACTTATCATTACTGTCAGCTGTTACTAATCTAACACGTTTAGTCTTAGTTGCAAGTCCAGCTAAATTTGAAAACTCATATTTACTGTCATTATCTGTACCAACTGATAAATAACCATAATCAACACGAGTAGTTTTATTATCAGCTTCTAAAATTGCTAAATCCACATTTTTAAGAGAAGTTGTATATCTAACATCCAAAGTAAATCCTTCACGTTTTAAAGCACTCTTCCAATCATTTAACGCTGCTTTAGCTTCATATTGAACACCATTATCAACATATACTCTAAAAATCATAGTATTGTTTCTAACAGCTTTATTATTACTCATCATTATATAATTAAGTTTATCATTATTAGTATACTTTTTGTCAATATAATGAGGTTCATCATTAATTTTAGTAGAATTATTACTTAATGAAACAATCGGTTTAGTATAATAATTATTTGACGAAACAATAGGTTTAGTATATGTAGAACTATTAACATTGTTAAAAATGTAAATTATTTAAAAATACTACCATTATAAAGTTTATCATTCTTAGAATTTAAAGGTTCCACATGTATTAAATTACTAATGACATTATTACCAATTTTTGTGTTAATATTTGTCACAGGTTTTTTATTTTCAAAACTATAAAACCATCTTGAAAAATCATTATTCTGTAATCCATATAACTTTCTCACAACAAATGTATCGTTTGAACTAGAAACATCAGCATTTGTATAAATAGGGTATAATGACGCTAAAGTAAAACCTGTTATTATTTTTTTATACATTAAAAAACACCCCAATCAATATAAAAAATAAGGTTGCTTAGAGCAACCTTTAACTTGTTCGCTAGACGCCAAACCAACCTTTAATTGTTGTAACAATACCTTCTATAGATTTAATGATCCAAGTATAACCAGTTGCACCAATAACACCTACAATCATAACCACTAAACCAACAATCCAAGTAGGTCCACCATAACTACGATTAAGTCTTTGTAATACGAATCCTACGATCATAACAACGAATCCAAGAGCTGCTAAGAAATAACCGAAGCCACCCATAAATCCATTACTACCAGCAATATCGTTCTCTAAAAAGCCTCTTAAGTTATCCCCAACATTTTTAGCTTGGAACCCAGTACCTGCAGCACCACCTTGGCTTCCTAAGTATAGATCAATAAGAGCGAATTTTAAACTTTCTAACATTATACAATCTTCCTTTCAAATTTCATATTTTAGAATATTATAACATTAAACCCATCCTAAGTCAAGAAAATTAAAAACAGGCTAGTTTTCTAGCCTGTTTTCTTTATTATTTGGTAGGTCGTTTTAACGGCTCTTTTTTCTCACCAGTTTTATCAGATTTCTTACTTGAAGATAAACTAGTTACTGCTCTAGATACTAATTTTTCTGATCTAGTTTTAAGATCCTTACCTTCAGCCTTACGTTTTAGTTTTCTTTCAGTTTTAGCTTTTTTCTTCTGAGCTTTTCCATCAGCACGACGTTTAATTGTACCTAAATCAGAAATACCATCAGCATTAAGTGTAGAAGTTATGTCAATACCATGCTCAGCTAATCTAGCGTTTTTACTATCAATTGCTTTTTGAGCAACCTTACCTGTAAGTTTTTGAGTACCACTCATACCACCTAAAACATGTAAAGCTCCTGCTGCAATTTGTTTCTTAGCTTGATGATCACCATACGCATAACCACCCATTGCTTGTAATGAACGACCTGTAGCTTTACGTAACGTTGAAGCTCTCTCACCAAATTTAGATTTCTTAGTCTCTTTACCACTCTCAGCAAGACTACTTGTACCAGAACCACTAGATTCTTCAACTTTTTTACTAGGAGTATGACTAGTTTCCGAATTAGTAGGGCGAGCGAGTGTAGTTTTTTCTGATTTAGTTTCAGATGCTACACCACTAGTTTCCTTACTAGCTGGCGTTTCAGTACTTGAAGGTTTTTCAAGACTCGTTGGTTTTTCAACTTTCTCTAAAACAGGGTTTGTTTCATTGTGTACAGCTTTAACTTCATCTTTAGTAGCAATACTTTGTTTCAGATCATTCTTAACATCATTTAATTCAGTAGTACCCGTTGAAAGATTATCAACTTTTTTATTCAGATTATTAAAGTTTTCACTACTATCTTGCTTATTATTTTGTACAGTATTATCTGAATCAACAACACCATTAACTGATTGAATATGTTCTTTAGATTCTTGAAGATTATCACCATTAACAGTTGTTTCTGTACCTAAATCTTTTTCAACATCTTCAACAGTTTCTTCAATTTCAGACATTGATAAATCTTTAAAGTCATTAACCTCATTTGTATCTAAGTTAGTAACAGCATTATCTTTAGATGTGCCATCAAATTTATTAACTTCATCACCAGTAGAATTCTCAACCTTAGTTTCCTCTGGTTTATCTACAGATAGACCATCTTTCTTAGGATCAGTTTCTTTGAAATCTTTACCTTTATCATCAAGTTTTTCGATAGCACCTTCTTTAGGTTTTTCTTCACTTGATTTTTCACCATCAATATGTTTACCATCACCAGTTTGAATGTTATCAACATCCTTAATTTCAGAACTATTCTCATTCTCCACAACATTTTCAGTTTCAGTACTAATACCTTGAAATTTTTCACGAAAATCTGCTGCTTTCTTAGCTTCTTCACCTTTCTTAGCCTCTTCAGCATCTTTCTTAGCTTGTGCCTCTTTTTTAGCTTGTTCAAGTCTTTGAGCCTCTGCTTTTTCAGCTGCTTCTTTTTTCTTAGCTTCTTCAGCTTTTCTAGCAGCTTCTTGCGCTTGTCTTTCTTTTTCAAGCTGTTCAGGTGTTTTAACTTCATTTTCAATCTTCTGATCACCTTGAGTAACGTCACCTTCTACTTCAACACCATCTTTATTAATAGTTGTTGGATTTTCCATTGTTTCAAGATTTTCTTGACCATTATCAATAGTTAGTTCATCTGATTTGGTATCATCAACATTAGTAGTGTCACCATCTTTTCCAATACTTTCACCCGAAAGTTTAGAACCAACAGAAGACATTATACCACCCGCAATCATCGCAGCACCAACACCCATAGCTTTAGCCTGATCTTTAGCACCAGCAAATGCACTAGAGATACCACTACCGCCAGAAGCACCTTTACCACCTCTCATACCGCCAGCATGATAATCACCAACAAATTGAGCTTCCCATCTAGCAGCTCGCTCTGAGATCATATTAGGAATACCTTTTAAGAATTCAGCATAACCAGTAATCGGTATTTTAAGCATTTTAGGAAAAGCAATTATAATAAGCATTAATAATACAAAATCACCAATACCCTTAAACGCCCAGTTAAGTATTTTACCTAACCAACCAATTTCATTAAACACATCTTTAATAGCATTCGAAGCTTCATCAAGAACTCCACCTTTACCACGGAGCAGTCCATCTAACATACCATATAAGTAATTCATACTAATAAGTACTAAATTTATCAAAATAGATAAACCAATAATACCTAATATTAATACGACCAATGAACCAATAATATTACCAATCGATGCAGAACGACCCATAGCAGCACCAACACCACCTCTAAATACAGCACCAAATCCTGTACTTAAAATATCAAACAACGCTTTAAAACCTGCAAAGCAAATTGTCATAATAGCAACAAACTTAACAAAAGCATTCATTTGAGGTGCATTTTTACTAGTAGATGCACCTTTATAAATAGGTGAATCAGCACCAGCAACTACAGCAGGTATAACAACATGTTTAACGTTATTTAACTTGGAAACCATTAGCATCAAACTCTGTTGCAATTAAATTATAAGCTGCAATAGGTGACATACCAAACCCTGGTCCATTATATCTAAAGTTAAATGAAGATCCATTATTATCATATGTCAATCCATTTGTAGTTAAATATTTATTAGCTGTAATTTTCTTAAGAATTTCATCACTTAATTTTTCATTTTTACCAACTTTATCTGCAATACCTTGTAATTCACCAGATCCCCAGAATTTTTGAGCAGTATCACCACCAGCTAACCCGTCAACAGTAGGTGGCAAGAATGATACATCTACAGAATTTTTATTCTTAGACCCATACTCAATAAGTCTACTTGTAATTTCATCATCCGTAGCATCACCTTGTAATACAATAGAACCCTCATCATCATTTAATTTTTTTCCAATATTACCAGGGCTATCTAAATTAACAAAATTATTATTATCCATTAATTCTTTACGTGCAGTTTTTGCAGTTTTAGAAGAGTTTTTATTAATTGCATATATTATATCAGAAGTTAACGTCATTTGACCATTTTTAACTTCTAAATTTACACCGGGAGGTAGGGCAAAACCAGTATTCTTATACCAGTCATATAGATTTAAGTTAGTTTGCGCAATCTTTTGCGCACCACCCTTATCCGCATCAACCAAACTATCATTAATAAAACTTAATGCATTTGAGAATAAATAACAGACAACAGGAAAAGCTACACCTGCAACTAAAACTCTAACTATAAATCGTCTAACTGCAATACTGGTCTTTTTACCATTCCAAATCTTACCAAAAACAGCAAACATTATACCAAGTATTCCTAATGTAACAACCATTACAAATGCAAATGATACACCAAAGGCAGTTTTATCACCAAAAAACTTAATAAATTCAACAAGAGTGTGTACTCCATTTATCAAATTAATAAGTTTATTTCCATTATCACCAGCATATTTACCATCAGTAAGAACACTAGAATCATAAAATGCTAATAAAACAGGTGCCGGGTTATAATCATTAACAATTTTTATTCCAGCACGTGATATTGCTGTAGCAATTTGAGTAAATGAATCCACAGTTTTATCAAACCCTAAAAACGCAGGACTATTTTTCATAGCAGTTTGTTTTAGATTAGAAATACCTCGTCCAAATTCGTAATAAGCTTTTACTTTACCACCAGACCATGTCTCATCATCTTTACCTTGAATACCACTATAAGCTAATCCATTAGTTGTCGATAAAACACCAGTTGGGTCAATATTTTTCGAAACAGTGATAGGTCCATATAAAATACCTGTATTACCAAAGTTACCAGCAGATAAAATTGCCTTAAAGTTAGCGGCATAAGCTTCACCTTTAGGGACTTTTTCTTTATCTCCACTATCTTCATTTTTTTCTTCTTTCTCTGAATCACCACCACTATCCTTATCTTTATCGCCTTCTATTTTACCATCATCTTTTTGCATATCACGCATTGCATCATAAAAAGCAGTAGATAGAGTACTGAAATCCTGAGCTTGATCATAATCTCCCGCATAAACTAATCCAGTACTAAATATTGAAGTTAAAAGAGCGACACTTAATATAGATAGTATTTTCTTTTTAATTTTCACCAGTAAAACACCATCCTTTTATTAAAATACAGAATCTAAATATATATAATCAATAGAAGATTCAGTTCTTACAAAAAACGAACCATCAATTTGTTTTAATTGTTTAACCCATTTACTATCCATACCAAATTCTTCAACTAATTTATCAACACGATTATTGTATAAATCTACCATAGCAAAGTCAATTAATGAATCGTTTATATCTAAAAAAATGTATTAGCATAAGTTTGATTTAATTCAGTAAATATTAAATCAATATTTTTACCACTAGATTGTACAATATCAAATAAAACACGAGCAATACCCGACATTCTACTTATTCCGTGAAACATTATAACATCACCAACATCTAATGACGGTAATATAATATTTAAATATGCTAATGCCATAATATTTAATGAAGGATTATTCATACCACTAATGTGACCTATACTCATACTTGTTAAATCCACAACTTTATATCTAGATTCAACTAATTTATCAATAATATCATCAGTTTTAACATTTAAAGCTGGAATAGGAGTTAAAATACGATTACGAATAATTGCATTTAATTCGTATAAAGCATTTTTATATTTATCATCATTATCACTTTTAAGTGCTCTACTTATATATTGAACAAAAGAATCCAATGTTTCAAAACCACCATGTCTACCAAATAAACGTAAATCCTCAACATTATTAATAGAGTCAGTTCTCCACACACGATTTTCAATATAAAAATCGATTAAAACTTCATAAGCTTTATGTGTAAATTCATCAGTATTTGAATGTTCACCAACATTTCTAAATTGGCTAAATAACGTTATTAAGTTTTTAATATGTGTATCAAAATACGATACAATCCTAGGATCATTAACATCAAAACCTTTAGGTTTAATCGGCTCCATTATATTAAGATAACCTTTACTCACATCAACAATGGCTTTTCTTTCATCATAAATAGGGAAGTCTTTTAAGATATCTACATGTTTAGATTTATCTACAACAAAATGAACAACATTTTTACCATTTAAAAGATATGCCCGACTAGCTATATTAGATAAGTAAATTTGACTTGGAATATCAAACTCACCACCTAAAGTACTTGTTTTATCTGTCGCATCATTCCCAATAAATAAAGATTTGCTATTTAAAAAGTTATAAGCAGCATGACTTCGAATTAACTTACCAACAGAAACCCCAACATACTCAGCACCTGGAGTTCTATCACCACCAGAATCAACAAATAGAGCACTTCTTGCTGCTTCATCACTAGTCATTTCATAAAGACTTCACGATTACCAACATTGACATTTGGACCGTAAGTAATAAAAGGTTGAGCTTGACGATTAATATCTAAAGACCACTCTAATCCATTCGTATTATTATCAGCTTTTAAATAATCTGACACAATTGTAACAGCTTCTTCTAATTTTTTCTCAGTAGGGGCAGTAATAATCATCTCCGCACCAAAACTAACAACACCTTCACCACTATCAATAGCATTAAGTAATTGCCAGTCATGACCAATAGAAGCATTTTGTTTTTTCTTATTCTCAGCAGATTCACTTGAAAACATCGCTGTTCTCCTACGTCTTTTAATTGCAACTTTAGCCAAATCATTATCTCTTTTTTCAAAAGCACGAACGCTAGTAATTAAAACATCTTTATCTAATCTATCATTTTGTGTAATATTCCATAAAATTAATGACCAGTCATTTGGAAGATCATCAGTTTGTTGTGTTTTTAATGAAAGTTTTAGAATAGTAGAATAACCTGAAGGTTTTTTTCTAATTTCATATTCTTGACCACCAATATCTCTCATTTTATAAATTTCTGTAAGTGTATCTTTAGTTGAACTTAAGAAGTTATGAGAACGAGATAGGTTAACATCAACAAGTCTATCTTTTTTACTAGAAGGTGCTAATATTGTAGTACCTTTAGTTTTCATATTTGAAGTTTTCGTGTTAACATTCTTAGATTTTTTCTTAGAATTTTTAGACACTTTACTTTTATTTTGACTTTTTTTCCCCAAAAATAAACAATCTCCTTTCAAAAATCTTAATACAATTATATCATAAGTAAAAAACAAAAACAACAAAGAAAGAAAAAAGCCATCCTTTGTTGTTTATTATTAATTATTCTTCTTCATCAGTAGTTTCTGATTTCGGTAATAAGATATCAGAAGAAAATTCCATTCCGTGTTTTTCAAAACTAGATTTCAAGCTATCAATAATATCATTAATATCATCAGCTAATTGATCATTTTCAGTAAGAGAAGCTTCATACTCTTCCCATAATCTATCAATATAAGTGTTATCATCTTTCATGAATTGAATATACTCAGGATTAACATCTCTTAAAATTGTTAAAACTGATAAATCTTCTAACGCTTTAAGTACGCCTAGTTGTTCTGGTGTAAGTCTTCTAATTAAAGCAACTGTTGAATCATCAATATCTGCAAACTTCTCAATATCAGACATAAGAATATCATTTTGAGATTGAACATTTTCAAAATCGCGTTTTAATGTAGTTAAATCTGTCATATCATTAGATAATTTTTCTTTATCTTCAATAAGTTTAGCAATTTCTTTTTTAAAGTCTTCTATCTTAAGTTCTAAATTCTCATTAGATTGCTCTAATTTTTTAATCTTAACTTGATCGTTTTTACGCTTTTCTGCAATTTCTTTTAATTTTTCTTGAGTGTCAACATGAATCGATTCTAATGATTTAATATCACTATCTACATCATAACCTAAAACTTTTTGTTGCTCTAAAACATCAGCAAGTTCAACAAGTTTATTTGATGCTTCAATTATTTTTTCTTCTAACTCTTCATGAGATTCAACAACCTCACTTAAATCAGAAGCATAAGAACCAACAACAAAATCAACTAATTTTTTTGGTACAAATTTATCTTCATTTATTTTCTTAGCTTCTTTTACTGTATATGAATCAACATTAGGAATAACACCTTCTTTGATTTCTTCATATGTTAAATTCAAATCTTTTAAATTATCTAATTTATCTTTAAGTGAACTCATTTAAAAATAACCTACAATGCCAAGGCTAAATCCTGCCTAGTAGCAATCCTTTCATTCATTTTCTTATCAACTAAATCCATAACAAAATTATTCCAAATCTCTTTACGTAATTCAGCATCTTCTTCTTTAGTTTCTTCTTTAGTTTCAACCTTTTCATCAGATTCTTCTTTGACTTCTTCTTTCGAATCCTCTTTAGTTTCTTGTTCAACATCTTCTTTAGCTGATTCTTTAGCTTCCGACTTTTCAACACCTTCAATTACTTTATCTATATTGAAATCAACATCATCAGCAACTAAACCAACTTTCTCAGAAACAGTCTCTTCAGATTCTTCTTCAACTTTTTCAACTACAGTTTCTTTTTCAGATTTTTCAACTACAGCTTCTTTCTCAGCTTCAGAGACAACTTCTTTTTCAGCTAATTTATCCACATCAACTGAAGTATAACTAGCTTCATTGTGATTTTCAATTGAAATAGACTCATCATTTGATTTAATTTCTAAAGCACTAACAATTTTATTCTCATTAGTCATATCTACTAATTGTTTTTTGTGTTCTTCAACACGATCAGTTAACTTATTTAATTCTTCTGAAAATAAAACATTAGAAACATTGAATTTTCTATTAGGACTAACTGTTTCTACAACATCATGAACAACAGTTGATACAACTTCATATTTTTCAACACCATGCACATCATTAATAATATTTAAAACATTATCAGAAATATTACCTTTTACGTCTAAACCTTTACTCATAGGGATAAATGAAACCGGCACATGTTTCCTTAAATATTCTCTATAATCTTCTGATAATAATTCTGCTTCTTCATCTTTATATAAAGCAAAAACCTCACTAAATTCTTTCTCAATAACTTCAACAGGAATAGTTCCCTCATTCAAATATTTGATAAGATCACTATTATTTTTCAATTTTCTAGAAATTGCATAACTCTTAAAATTCATCAAATAAAATCTTCCTTTCTTAGATTTGATCACCAATCTACATAATATATTTAATTATAACATAAAAAGAAAGCAAAAAACAACAAAAAGGAAGACTATTAATCTTCCTTTTATGTAAATTATTGACCAATTGACGGAGTTTTAGGTTCAGTAAAACTATCAAATGTCACTTCTTTTTTAAAAACTCTAGAAATTCTTTGAAGTTCAGAATATACCTTAAATCTTGAAGTATTTAATGCTTCAAGAGAAACTCTAACTTTTTCAAATCTCTCACGAACTGAAGGATATTCAATTGCACCAATTGAATTTGTATAATCCTTATCATTTTTCATCTCTTCTTCACCGTAATTAGCACCTTTTAATACAATTGACGGTTTAAGTTTAGTAATAACAGGAACAGCATCAACTTTCTTATCAACATCACTAGTAGTTGAATTATCATTAATATTTGGTAAGAATTTGTTCTTATCAACCCATTTAACTAAATTATCATAAGTAGGACTAATTTTAATATCAGAATTCTCCAAACGACGTTCATTTACTTTATAGACATCTAAATCTTTTTGAAGTTTTTCTTCTGCTTCTTTAATTTCATTCGGTCTACTTCCTGATTTTGTCATTTTAGATGAAATAACATTTAAATCTAAACCATTTTCATTAAATAACCCATTAGTTTCTTGAGAGTTACTTAAATAAAGTTCAATAGGGGTTCTCATTTGACGTAATCCTTTAAATGAAACACTTAACCCAAATACACCTTGCTCATCCTTTTGTTTTCTATTATCAACATAAAGAATTAAAAGCCTATTTACCGCATCTACAGGTATAATTCTATATCTATACTTAACATTATCCAAATCAGAAACACTTCGTAATGAAGAAAACTTAATGTCAAACTCGTCTTCTGTTGAAGGTACACCATCAGATGTAGCACCTTGAATGTTAAAAACAATTACATGTTGTTTCTGATAATAACTACTCTGAACAGGAACAATAGCCATAGGTCCGTTTGAAAAAATACTAGATGAAATACTAGCAATTTCACTTGCTGCATAACGCTCACGTGCTTCATGTAATAAAGTAAACATTCTAGGTACAACTCCCCCTAAAATACATACAATAATTAAAAACAACTTAGCTATAAGTCTATTTCTATATTGAAAAGGACTCAAGAAGAAAAACAAAATCCCACGTTCATCTAATTTTTCTTTAAAAGAATTCCATGTACCTAAAACATTTTTTTCTAAAAATCTATCCAATGAAAAAGGTTCTTTAACTTCTGTGATTATACTCATATCTTTATTTCGTTTCTTTTTCGCCACAGTATTCTAAACCTCCTTCTAGTCCCATTGCTGCTAATAAAACATCAGTAGGGTAACTAGACGCTCTAATTAATCTAGTTGATTTTTTAAGAGCATTGATTGTTCTATTTATATTTTTCTTTTTAACAGAAAGTACAGCAAATTGCTGCATACTCTTACCAATATCGCTAGTAGCTGTTTTATTTAATAACACTTTTCTTCTATCACTTAACTTTTTAAATCATCACCATCTATAACATCCATTTCATTTAGATAATTTTCAAGTTTTAACATACTAGTATCTGAATCTTGTTTCACTATAATATATAAACCTTCTCCACCTTCCATTATATTGAACAATTGCCTTAGTTCACGAGCTAAATAATCATAATCACTACGAACAGACCACTGATTAATAGAAGATGTAACAGAATAAACAAGTTTATAATTACCATCAATAGTTTTATGTGCCGGTGCATCTAAATCAGGAATTTTCTCAATTTCTCTAATACCATGCCCAATAGTATCAACAGTCGAATGATCAGTTACAACCATTTTAATTGGTTTTTTGAATAAAACGCCATAAGCATTAATTATCATACCTCGACCAGTAGGAGTTTCTCCTAAAATTATACTAATAATTGCACAATAACCAATTAAAGCTAACCAATTATATTTAAAAACCGAAGTAAAAAAAAGAATCCAACCAATAACAATAGATATGGTCCAAATTAAAGCCTTTTTGAATGATACGTTTTTAAATAAAGGTGAGTTAGCCCACGTAGTTTGTTTCGTTACTCTCAAATTGAAGCAACTCCTTTCCTTAAAATGTATTTAAAATCTGAATCTTCATAAGGTTTATCATCATCATAGGGTAGACCTAATTTATAATATTGTTTTTTATCTTTATCAACATAAACAGTTAGAAAATAAATCAAGTCTCTAGATAAGATCCATCTTCTTATAGTAGAAACCGAAATATTGCCAGCTTTTGCAAGCTCATCTAACGTATACAATCTATCACCATATATTGTGTGTAACATACATCACCATAACCTTTCTAAATATTCGCCAATACAAATTATATCATAAAAATTAAAAGAAAACAACTAATTAACCGCACGTTTACAACGTGCAATCTCTCGGGGATCCCCGAACCCCTCTAAAGTTTTGATATATAATGAAATAAGGCACGCCTATCCAATTTGCAAAACTCATAATAATAAACTATAATATAATTAAAAACACAAGGAGTTGATTTGCGTTGGAAAATGGTAGAACTTATAAACAAGTCGCCGACTTAAAGTTTGGAGACATCGTTAAAATGAAAGCACCATACGAAGAAAACACAAAAGATTATTATTTTGGACACAATGTAAAAGACGTAATGGGCGGAATAATGGTGGATCACTTCGGGCGACCATATAAAATCAGACCAGTAATGGTTATTGGTTTTGAAAATAATGAATTAACATATTGTACACTAACTTCAACAGCAGAATCTAACAAAGACGCAGAGCATCAATATAAATTTGAAAAACACATTGATACTTTCGGTAGTTCTAGTGAAACATATATAGAACTTGACGGAATGCGCTCTATACCTGCAAAAGAAAAATGGTATTTCCAAGAAGTAGGTACACTATCTTCAGTTGATCGAAACAACATAACAAGCTTATTAACACAAAGAGCACATGAGACAGATAAATATAAAGACAATAGAAGATTTGCTACCCCAAAATACCAAAGAAGAATTGGAAATGATCTAAAACAAAAAGGTTATGATTTTGATGAAGAAACAAATACATATACAAAAGACAATAAAAGTGTTACAATGAGTAAAAGTGGTCTTATAAAATATCACACTGAAAAACCTATTGAACAAGTTAGATATCAAAAAAATAGATTTTTTGAAAAAATGACAAAATTAACAGTAAAACGTGATAATCAGGAGACGAATACATCTGAAAATGTTAATTCGACCAAAAATAATAAAAATAACGAAAGTGAGCTAACACTATGACAAAATACCCTTTTAAATTTGTAAACACAGAAATGGTTCAAACTGAAGATATTTACTTCATTAAAAATGATGAATTACACGTATTACGAATTAATGGAACATTTGAAAAAGCAGTTGCTGGAACTAAACAATCATTAATGCATCCTTATATTAAAGAAGTTTCAAATAAATTCTCAGATATAAAACCAGATTGGGATAAAGTTAATTCAGCAATATTTATCGGAAATCCATTTGGTAGAAAACAAAATGACGGAACATATTTATCAGCTAGAAAATTAGATATGCAAGCCGCCTCAGAAACTGAAAACAATCTTGTTGATGTAATTTTACATACAGCTGAATATGTATACAAATATAAGAAAAAAATTATAAGAACAGTTTACAAGACTGTTCTTTTGTTCTATAATTATAGAAGATTGTAAAAATTTTTAAAAAGAAAGAAGGTGAAAACAATGACAGTTATAAAATTAGATAAAAATACTTATCAAACAACAATTGCTGGTGAAAAAATAACAATTAAAACTACATCAGCTGGTTATATTTACTATATTAGTGAAACTTATGATGAAAATTTAATCACACCATATCATATGGTAAAACTACAAAACACAATCAGTATGTTACACAATTAAAACGGAGGTTATTTTGCTATTAAAATTTAAACTAAAACGAAAATCTGGAAACAAATCATTAAAAGCTGGAAATGAAATGCTAAGTGCAAACGACAACTATCATCATCATGTTAAAGCGCAAATAATTAAGCATCTAAGAGAACTATCATATAAAACATTCAAGGAAAACTATCCAACATGTGAAGAATATTATGATGAGAACAATAAATGTGATGTGGAAATTATAATATACACACCTACAAAACGAGTTGGTGACGTACCAAACTGGTATCCTACAATAAAACCAATAATTGACGGATTAACCGACGGTGGGTTGTGGAGCGATGATAATAGTAAAGTTATAAAACGATTCATTTTTGATTACGGTGGAGTGAAAAAATCAGATACAAAAGGTGAAACACAATACAATATTGAATTAAGGATAACACCTACAAAACAATGACAGTAAATATATATATTAATAATTTAACAAGTGAAAATATAAAAGTTTTAAAGGAACATATCCCTAAAACGGACACCTTTTATTGTAATCACAAACTCCCGAGCAAAATCACAAATGTAAAATATAAAGATAAAAACTTATTAGAAAACCCTATTGTTTTTATCGATACAAAAGAAAATTTCAAAAAGGAATTTCCGTTTCTTAAAACATTGAATCCTGTAAAACTTTATATTGCAGGAGTATTAGTATGGAAAGAAAAACCTTTAAGAAAAATTACAACACCAAATGGTGCAACACTTCGAGAATATCAAGTTAAAGCTGTAGAATTTGCTTTAAAATCTAACAAATGCGGATTATTTATCGATATGGGACTAGGTAAAACCTTATCGTCACTCGCAGCTATAAATGAATTATTAGAAACAAAACAATTAAATAGTAGAAAACCTATTTTAATAATTGCACCAAAAACGGTAGCACTCGATACCTGGTCACGTGAAGCTGAAAAATGGGGTTATGATTATGATGTTATAATAAACATCGGTTTAACACCTAAAAAACGGGATAAGTTATTTGAAAAAACAAATAATTTCGAAAAACCAACTCTTATAACAACTAACCCTGCACAGTTAGCTAATATTATTAAATATTTCGGTGAAGATGCATTTGAGATGATTGTAATTGATGAATTAACTCAGTTCAAAAATCCAAAGGCAACTTGTACTATTTTAATGCAAAAGTTAACGAGAAATGCTAAATATGTATTTGGCTTAACTGGGACACCTACACCGAATTCAATGCTAGAATTATATGGTCAACTTGCTGTTATTGATGAATATAAAACGAAAACACGACTAGGTGTAGACCAGTTTAAATATAGAGATAATTATTTCACACCAGATATTGTAAATAAAGTTACTGGGCAAATTTATTCATATAAATTACAAAAAAATGCTCTTGATAAAATCATAAGTAATGTTCGAGATTTTACAATCTCAATGAAAACAGCCGATCTATTAGAGCTTCCTGAACTTACAACAACAAACTTATTTGTTAAAATGAACAAAAAAGCTAAAGAAACTTATGATTATCTAGCAAAAGAAATTAGTGAACAAATAAGAATTGCAGAAAAAGAAGTAATAGACGGTATAAGTGATTCTAAATCTACAAGCTCCCTTAATATTGTTGCTGATTTAGAACATAATACACGAATTGCAAACCGTGGTGTGTTAAAAAATAAATTATTACAGCTAGCTTCAGGTGCAATATACAAACAAGACGGAAGTTTTGATGTATATCACGATGAAAAATTTGTTATGCTTAAGGATATTGTCGAAAATGCAACATCCCCTCTACTTATCTTTTATAATTTCAAATCAGATTTAATAAGGGCGCGAGAATATATCAAATTCGAACACTTAGAAAGTAAAAATAAAAACGCAAGTGAAATTATGAGAAGGTGGAATAACGGAGAAATACCTGTTTTATTTTTAAACCCAACAGCAAATGCCCGTGGTTTAAATATCCAAGACGGAGGACATACAATTATATGGCTAACACTTACACATAATAATGAAATTTATAGACAAGCAAATAAACGTCTACACAGAAGTGGTCAAAAAAATAACGTACAAGTAATCCATATACTAACTGAAGGTACAGAAGAAATTAAAATAATAGAAAAACTAACAAATAGAGAAGTCGAACAAGACAATCTAATGACAAAATTAAAATAATGAAAGAGAGGTAACCTTAATGGATACACAAGAAACAAAAGATTTACAATACATGTTAAAAAGTTAACGAAGAAACAGTCAATAAACAAAATATGATGTTAGAAAAAAGTAATCAAAGTTTAGCTGAAATGAGTGAATCAACAATTCATGTTGCTAAAAAATTAATTGAAACTTCTGAAGTTATTAAAAATAGCACATCAGATTTTAATAAAGCTAAAGAAGATTTATCAACACTAGATAATTCAATTGTAAATTTATCAAATAAAATAGAAGATAAAAAAATAGAGAAATCTCAGAATATGGTGAAAAAAATTAAAGGAAATCATCACTTCTATTCAAAAAGTACGAAGACCTAAACTCAAAAAAATAAAGAAGATTTAACAAACAAATTAACAGAGTTATACGTTGGTTATACTGAAAAAGTTATCAAATTAACTGGTGAAATTAACGAAATTAAAGATAAAATTTCTAAAGTTAACTATAAAGAAGATGTTTTAGAAATGATCACAAAATTAACTGAATATAAAAAAATACAGTATTTGATTTACAAAAAAAGTTAATACAGGTGATGTTAATTTAATTTTAGAAAAAGTTGAAAGCTTAACAAAAGAAATTAAAGAACTAAAAAAAGAATTAGATAAAACAAACAAATTCAATGTTGACTTCGCTAAAAATATGGAGGATATTACGTCTAAAATTAAGTTAATTGAAATTAAAGTCGATTCAATTACTGAAGAAAACTCTAATGAAGAAACTGCGGAGGTTAAATAATTATGGAAATCCAACAATTAATTCAAACATCATTTAAAAACTTATATGCAACAGAAAATGTTGTTAAAAAGCTAGCAATCATCCAACAAGTAAATACAAAAACAGAAGAGATCGTAAACAACGTAGTTGAAGACTTAGGGGTAGTAAAAACAGATCTTAAAGAATATAGTAGTTACCTACTATCTTTATCTACAAAAAAATAGATAACATTGAAAAAAATCAATAACAACACAGATATTATTGAGATTAGTTATAATGAATTAAAGGAAAAAAATTTGACACAGTAAGTGAAAAAAATTTGATAAAGATAAAGAATCTTTAATTGACTTATTCGAAAAAGATACTGAAGGTAATAAAAATCAAATCAATGCATTAACAGAAAGTGTTAAAGAAATTGGAACAACTATTGATAATTATTCTCCTCAAAATCAATTAGAAAACTTAACAAAAAAACTTTAGATTTATCATATAGTGAACTTAGAGTAATTAAAGATGAAAGAGAAAAACATTTCACTTCATTTAAAGAAGCTCTTGATAAACTTAATGAAATTAGTGAATCATTCAAATCTGAGATTAAATCATTCCATGATAGTGAAGCTAATAAAACTGAACAGTTTTCTAAATTATTAGAACGTATTGAAAAAGTTGATAATTCCGTATCAAAACTTCGACCTTCTGATAAAACTATGCAGACCGACCAAGATCTTAATAGCTTATTGGATTCTTTAAGTACTAAATCAGAAATGCCATTAGATCAAGTTGTTTTTGCAGAAGAAACAACGCAAATAACAGATGAAGAAATTAAGAATTTCAATAATAATACTAAAGAAAACCTTCAAAACGCATCGAAATCAATCGACGAAAAATATGAAGAATTATTAGCTGAAGAAAAATTTGAAAAAGAAAGATTTTCAAATAATGAAGACTATATACAAGAAGAAACAGACGAAAACAATGAAGAGAAACAAAGCTTCTTAAAGAAGTGGTTCTTATAATAAATAAAATATCTAGAGGTGAAGTATGCAAGAAACTAAACATATAAAAACCAATGACAGTTGATGAAAGATTCGTAAATTTAGAAACAATGATTTCATCACTAGTAGCATCCCAAATCGGACACATGAAACTTTTAAAAAAATTAATAGATTCTCAAAAAAAGAAACAAATAAAAAGTGTACAGAATTGTGATAATTCAATTAAAAAAACAAAAATAAAAAAACTTAGACACCTTAACTGAAACATTAAACTCAACAAACACTAAAATTGATGAATTTAATAAAAATTGTTGAACAAATTAAGAAAAATTGAAACAAAAAGTTGAAATTCTAAACAACAATTTAACAACATTTACAAAAAAACAGAAATGCCCGTATTTAAAGAAACATTGATCCGTATTGCCCAAGGGATTGATGAGAATAACGAAGAAATTATTAGAGAACTTCAACCAATTGATTATACTGAAACTCTTAAAACTATGATAGAGACGATGAGTGAAATGCAATCTAATTTTGAATCATGTACAACAAGTATTGAAAACTCTATTAAAGAAGTTAAACTTGTAAATAATGAATTTGACAAATTAAACAGAACTTCTGAATTATTCGCAAGCAGATTATCTTCAGTAGATGCTAAAATTAGTGGAATTTATTTACCACAAACAGATCAAAGCACTGAAGATATGCAAAAAGAATTAGAAAATTTAACAAAACTAGCTGAAGGTGAATATTAATGATGAAAAAGCCCTCTTCTTCGAAGAGGGCATATTTAAAATGAAAGGAGTCTAACTTTTGAAAGATACAATTAGATTACTAACCGATATTGAAAAAGTAAGAGAAAATCCAGCCATGTATATTGGTGACGGTGACAGTATTGGATTGTTTACAATAATCAGAGAAATTATTGATAACGCAGTTGACGAATACAATAATTATCCTGATAAAACCCTACCCATAACTGTAAATGTAGAAAATGGAATTGTAACCGTTCGAGACTATGGTCGAGGTATTAGCCCTTACGAATCGAATACACACCCTGGTAAAATTGAAGAGCAACTAGCATTCACTCAATTAGGTGCTGGTAGTAAGTTCAAAAAGGATCGTCTGGAAAATGGAAACAGTTTAAACGGAGGAGTTCACGGAGTTGGTGCGACTACCGCAAACGCAATGAGTGACTTTTTTGAAGTTACTGTTTATAAAGACGGCAAAATATTCAATGATAGATTCGAAGACGGACATTCAATATCTAAATTAGAAAAAGATAAGAAAACTGGTAAATTAACTCTACCTGTAATTGGTAAAACAAAAGAGACTGGTACTAGAATTAGTTTTAAACCAAGTAAGAAATACTTAACAACAGTTAAAATAGATACAGAAAAGATTAAAAAATATCTTAAAGATATAGCATACTTAAACCCTGGATTAAAACTTATATACAATGATGATACTATTTATTATTCTGAAGGTGGGATTAAAGAATATTTACTTCTATTAAAAGAAAATGAATCAATCTTTGAAATTGAAGGTGATATTGATATCCCTGAACAAGTATGTAAGCACATACAGTATTCAGCATTAATAATAGTAATAATATATGCAGAGCTTATACAAATGGTATTTTAAATAGATTAGGCGGAACACATGTTCAAGGTTTAACTCAAGGTTTAGTCAAATACCTTAGAGCTTCGTTTAACGAAAATAACCATAAAAAACAAAAGAAAAAATTAGATTTCATAAAAGAAGCTTTTGATATCAAAAAAGTAGAAAGTTTATTCAAAACCGAACACATTCTCAGATATTGTTCTATTATATTAGACTTTAGATATAGTGCAGCATCATTAGCACCACAAACAAAAGACTCACTTGTATCAAAAGAGATTATACCTTATTTATCTAATTTTATAGATATGTACGCTAATAAAAACTTATTAGATTTAACACAGTTAACTAATCTAATTTTAGATGAACTTTATGAAAAAGCTAAAGACATCAACGATACAGTTAAATTGAATAAATCTGAATTTAAAAAATTAACTAAAAAGAAATTATCAGTAGCCAAAAGCAAAAAACCTGAAGAACTTGAAATTATCCTTGTAGAAGGAGAATCAGCTGCAGGTTCATTAGTTTCAAATAGAGATTCTTATTTCCAAGCAATTTTACCATTAAAAGGTAAAGTTAAAAACGTAAGAAAATCAACACTTAAAAAAGCTTTTGATAATGAAGAAGTAGCTACTATTTTCGCTACACTATTTGGTGATAATATGGCAATTGATAGAACAAGTGAAAATTTAACACACCATAAAATCATCATCGGTACAGACCAAGATGTTGACGGAAAGCACATTCGTGTGTTATTATTAACATTGTTCATGACATTCGCTCCTGACATAGTTGAAAACGGTCACGTTTATCTTTTAGATACACCATTATTTGTTAACAGATTTAAGGATAAACACGTATACACATACAGTCAAAAAGAACAAGATGAATTTCTAAAAGAAAATACCCCACAAACAATTGAGCGAAATAAAGGACTTGGAGAACTTGACCATAGCCAAGTAGTAGAAACAATCCTAGATCCTAAAAACTAGAAAAATTAACACAAATTACAGTAAGTAATATTGATTTAATAAACACAACAATTGATAATCTTATGGGTGACGATAGCACTTATAGGAAGAGTTTCATTATGAAAGATTAACTTTCAACGTTTTTTTGCTACGCAAAAACGCGACCTGAGGCTCTTGCTACTCAAGAGCCTCGCTTAGGGGAGCCCCTAAACCCTTTCCATTTTTGAAATATATTTTAAATTTAATAAAAATGTATTTGAAAAAATAATGATAAAAAAATATTACAAATGATTGGAGACAAATAAAATGAACAAAAAAAACTTAAAAACAACTATCGTATTAACAACAGCAATCGCAGGGGCAACTCTAGCTACAGGTGGTGTAGATGCACACGCAGAAGAAAAACCAATGACAGAAGTACCAAAACTTAAAGTAACTGAAGTTAAAGGTAAAATTACTGAGCAAGATGTTGCAAAAGCAAAAGAAAAAGTTGCTACAACTAAAGTAGCAAAAACAAAAAAAGAAACTGAAGTAAATTCAAAATCAACTGAACTTGGAAAAGCAACAAAAGAAGTTGATAACATTACTAAAGAAGTTGAAAAAGGTAAAGATGCTACAAAAGAAAATGTAGAAAAAGCTGAAAAAAGAGAAACAGATAAAGCTAAAGTATTAGACCAAACTAAATCAGAATTAGATAAATTAAAAGCTGAAAAATCTACTAAAGAAACTGAACTAGAAAAAGCTAAAACTTCTGTTACAGACAAATCTAAAGACCTTGAAACTAAACAAGCGAAAGCTAAAGAAATCAAAGATGAAATTGATAGCACAGAAAATGTTACTAAGAAATTAGAAGCTGAAAAAGGTAAAAATGAAGCTGTTAAAAAAGAATTAGAAACAGAAAAATCTAATAAAGTTGCTGCTGAAAAAGAATTAGAAAAAGCTAAAGAATTCGACGCAAAATTAGCTGATAATACTAAGAAAGCTGAAGAAAACTTAAAAGCTAAAAATGAAAAATTAAAAGCTAAAACTACAGAATTATACAACGCTAAGAAAGATGAGGCGACTAAAAAAGCAGAATTAGATAACCTATTAATGCCTTATGGTAGAAATGTAAAATATAAAATTGCATTAGATCAACGTTTCGTAGATAAATTTAAAGAATACATGGATTATACACTTAACTGGGAAGAAAAAGGTATAACTATGAAAGACATGTTCTCTAAACGTAAAGAATTAAGAAATGAATTAAAAGCTATAGAAAAAGAAATCAATCACGAATTCTTATACAACAGATATAGCCATGAAGATGATTATGAAATTGACCTAAAAAACATGTCTGAAGAAGAAAGGCTTAAAATGTCACAATATGGTGTTTACTTATTAAACCAAATTCGTAGCCAATTCGGACTTGAACCATTAAAAGTTAACAAAAATTCAATGCAATTAGCAAAAGAAATCACTGAAACAGTAATGAGAGATAATCACTCTAAGTTAAATGGTGGACACTACATTAAAGGTATTTCTGAAGTTGCAGCAAAACATGGTTTAATTAGAGAAGGTAATTTTTATGAAAACCTTTATAATGCAGGTTCTACAACTTTCAGTGATAACAAAATGTCAAGAAACGCATTATATGAACATATTTATAATTCAGTAATGTTATTCTTCTATGAGGGAATTATTACAGGTGGTTATGGACATGCCGAATCATTATACAGAGCTAAAACTCCAATTGGACTTGGTGTTGCACACTTCGAAAATGTTGGTGAAAATGAAAATATCAATCGACTTTCAAAAGAATTTGTTGAAAAGAATAAACAATACCTAAAATTAGATGAATTTGGAAACATCCTAGGTTTCAAATCTATGCCATTTGATGTTTTTGATGAATTTGAAAAAGAAGTAGCTAAATTACCAAAACAAGGTATAATCAAAATTTCTTACATTAAAGTTGAAGAAGAAGTTGCTATTCCTGGTAGAAATGAAGACGGAAGTTTCGTTTATGATGATCCAAGTGATGAGGCAATGGAAAGAGCTAAACAAAACTTCATCGCTAAGTACTCTAACGAATCTAAAGATACAGTAGAATTACCAGCAGTACCAGATCTTGAGGGCTTCAAGAAAGCATACGCTGATGCTGTAAAAGTTAGTGAAGGTAAAGAACAACCAGTAGCAGACGCTAAAGCTAACCTAGATAGTGCAACTAAAGTATTAGATGAACTTAAAGCTACAGAAAAACAAACGCAAAAAGCAACTGCTAAAGTACAAGAAGTTGAGGCTAAAATAAAAAACTTAACTACTAAAGCGGACGAACAACAAAAAGTTGTAGACCAACTTGAGTTAGATAACGTCAAATATGTTGAAAAAATGACTAAATTAGCTGCTGATTTAGACGATGCACAAAAAGATGTAGAAGAAGGTGCTAAACTATTAGACCAAGCTAAAGCATTACAAAAAGACATTGAAGTTGAAATTGTAAAAGTTGATAGCACTATTACTGATTTAACTGCAAAAGTTGAAGTTGCAACAAAAGAATTAGACTCAGCAAAAGCAAATGTTAGACAATTACGTATTGCTAGATTCCAATTAGAACAAAATAAAGAAAAATTAGCTAAAGCAACAGCTGTAAAAGTCGAATTAGAAAAAGAATTAAACACTCTAAAACCTGAACTAGTAGCAATCACTAAACAATTAGCTGATGATACTAAAGAATTAGAAAAAGTAGAAAGACAATTCAAACTTGATAACTTCAAATGGGCAGTATTAGCTGACAACAACACAATTGATCCGATTGAATTTGACTTAGAAAAATTCTTAAAAGATAACCCAGTTAAACCGGTAGAACCAACTACACCAGTTAAACCTACAGAACCTGTTGCTCCTGTTAAACCTGTAGTGCCAGTTAACCCTGTAGAGTCAACTACACCTGTTAAACCTGTAGTTCCAGTTAATCCAGTTAAACCTGTTAAACCTACAGAACCTACTGCTCCAGTTAAACCTACAGAGCCAACTACACCAGTTAACCTGTAGTGCCAGTTAATCCTGTTAAACCTGTAGTGCCAGTTAATCCTGTTAAACCTGTAGTACCTACAGCTCCAGTTAACCCTGTTAAACCTGTAGAGCCAACTACACCAGTTAAACCTGTAGTACCAGTTAACCCAATTAAACCTACAGAACCCGTTAACCCAGTTAAACCTACAAAACCAGTTAACCCTGTAGAAGTAACTACACCAGTTAAACCTGTAGAAAAAGTAACTCAAACACCAAAACAAGTAAAAGAACAAATTTTACCTAAAACAGGTGTTGTTGAAGAAAACAGCATCATTTACACTACACTAGCATTAGCTGGATTAGCTTTAACAGCAACTACAAAACGTAGAACTCAAAAATAATAGAAAGAATAAGGTGGTGGTATACACCACCACCTTTACTTTTTTAATTTACAATGAAGGAGGTTTCTTAATTGAATGAAATAAATACAGTTGACATTGTTTCTGTATTCGAAGAAAGCTTCGAAGAATACGCAATGTATACTATTGAAGATCGGGCCATGCCTGATATTAGAGACGGACTTAAACCTGTTCATAGAAAAATTATATATGAAATGTTAAGAACTAAAAACTTACATAATAAACCTCACGTTAAGGTTGCTAAGATTGTAGGTCAAGTTATGGGTCTATGGCACCCTCATGGTGACGTTGCAATCAAAGACACCTTAGTTGGTTTAAATCAAATGTGGAAGAAAACTTTACCACTTATTGACATTAGAGGTAACTATGGTTCAGTTTATGGTGATCCTGCAGCGGCTGCAAGATATATTGAGGCTAGACTTACCGAAGAAGGTGAAAAGTATGGTACATACCTAAAAGAAGGTATCGTTGAATACGAGGATAACTACGACGGTACACTTAAGATGCCTAAAATCTTACCAGCAGAATTACCATATTTACTAATCAATGGTACCGAAGGTATCGCGGTTGGTTTTAGAACACTAATACCACCCCACAACCCTCAAACGTTATTGATACATATAAACATTATATACGTAACCCCAAAGCAACAACTAAAGAACTTTTAGACATACTTCAAGGTCCAGATTTCCCTATTGAAGGTTATATAACAAATAAAGATGATCTATTGAATATATATGAAACAGGAATAGGTGCATTAAAACTTCAAGGCAAAATCGAATATAATGAAGAACAAAAATGTTTACAAGTAACACAAGTACCGTTCACAATGAGTGGTTCTATTAAAAATATTGTTGGTGAACTTATTGATAAAAGTTTAGACTCAAAAGACGGAAAAACTAAAGCAAAACTACCTTTTATAACAGATGTGTCTGACTATTCAGGTAAAGACGGTATTAATATACAAATTCAGATAAAACGAGGTACTGACCCTGAATTTGCAATTAACGAAATCTTCAAATACTCAAGTTTAAGGTCTACTATGTCATTTTCTTTTATGGGATTAAATGAAAGACAGGTCAAAAGATATAGTCTAAAAGATTACTTCGAAGAATTTTTAGAGTTTAGATTACAAATTTTAAGAAATGAACATATCTTAAAGTTCAAAACTATCAAAGAACGACAAGAAACATTAGAAGGTTATCTTAAATTACAAGATGACATTGACACAGTAATTGCACTAGCTAAGAAATCAACATCTAAAAAAGATTTAGAAGAGAAATTAAAAGAGCTAAAATATACAGAAAATCAAGCTAGAAATATAGCAAGTCTTCAAATTTATCAGATTAATAAAATTGATTATGAAAAGTATAAAACTGAATATGATAGTATTCCTGAAAAATTAAAAACAGAATGGCATTATATAAATTCTGTTGACGCATTAAAAGAAGAACTTATCAAAAAATTACCAACAATCAATAAACCTAGAAAAACTATTATAACAAATATGGAGTTAAAAGAATTCGAGCAACCAAAAGTAACGTATTATGTGAAAATTAATGGCGATGAATTAAACGTAAGAAAAACTCAAGCTCCAGGTTATACAGAGATTTCTAGTGATGATAAAATCTTTGCTGCAGACAAAGAAGGTGTAATTTGGAATTATTATCTTGACAGTAATCTTCAAACAGGTACATATTCATTGACAAAATTACTAAACACACCTATTATAGGTGGTGCGACATTACACGAAAAAGTCCTTGTTGTTTACAGTGACGGTCATGCAAAATTTGTGGATGCTGATAAGTTCCAAACTAAATCTAAAACTAAAAAGATAAAAAGTGGAGTTAATGACTTAGAAGTTATGTATTTTGCAAATCATTCAGGTGACTCTGTATTAATTAATGAAAAAGAGTATGACAACCTTCCAAATCAAGGATTGAAAGGTCGTGGTCGTAAAATCGTTAAACACGAAATTCAATCTATAAGTGAGGTAATTTCAAACAATGAAGAAGTCGAAAATTCAGAAGTTGACGAAGTACTTTCAGATCAATAAATATATGATTTTTGGGATTAGTTTCATTCGATTATTATTTTTAATAATTTTAATTGGTGAGGCTAACATATTAATGTTTCAAATAGGTAAAAATAACTATATTGAAAATTATACAACATTGACGTATCACGAAGAAATCAATCCAATACTATTATATGTTTTCAGTATGCTCTTATCATATATAATTTTTAGCTCCATATATCTTTCAACTATTTATGCTAAAAGTTTCTTGAATTTTAAAATTCTAGTAGCAACCACTTATACATATTTTTTTCAAGAATTATAATTGCACTAATCGGTATAGGGTTATTTGTTGATCCTAATACAAACCCAAACTACAAAATTATAAACGGAACAATTACTATTTTATCATTATTATTTATCATTATTTTTTTAACATCAAATACACAAAACTTTATTATTTTGTGGGTAAATATAATAATGTTAAATTCGGATTTCTAAAAAAATTTAGAAAGCACTAAAAGTTATTGGAAATCTGATACATCACTATGGTTAAAAACATTATATTATCATATTTTTAGTGTATTCACTTTTGGATTAACTTATCCAATAACATCAATAAGAAAACATAATAAAATAATTAATAAGGTGGAAAAAAATGAAACTTACTAAAATTTTAACAACCCTACTATCATCTACTTTAATTTTAACAGGTTGTAGTAGTGCTAAAAATCTCCAATCAAACACAAAACAATTATCAAGTATAAAACAAGAAACAACAACTCAAAATAATGAGACATCAACACATAAAATGCCAATATTGACACAAAACGATAAGTCAAATATTCAAGACGGTAGTGTTAAATATGGAGCTAAAATTATTTTAGCTAACTTAGATAACAAAAAACGACCTCACTTAGCACATATGCAAGTAAAAGAAAGCCAATTACCAAGCTCAAACGGTGAAAAACGAAATGAAAAGATTAACGTAAACCCTGCAGGTTGGCATAATTATAAAATCAACGGACAATGGGTTAACGATAGATCACATTTATTAGGATATCAATTTTCAGGTTTAAATGATGAATTAAGAAACCTAGTTTACGGAACAGCTTATTTAAACAGAGGTACTGAAGGTAAAGGTGCTGATGCAGAAAACCAAGATTCAATGTTATTTTACGAGCAAAAATTAGCTAAATGGTTACATGATAACCCAAGCTTAACCTTAGACTATGTTGTAAAACCAATTTATGAAGGTGACGAATTAGTCCCAAGAAAAATTTACATGCAATGGATTGGTGTAAGAGATAACGGAACTACTGTACCAATTAAAATTGACGGAAAATCAAAAATCGATTCAGAAAATTATAGCTTTGTAATTTTGGATAACATTTCTAACGTTTATAAAATTAATTATACTGACGGAACTGAGATCAAGTAAGGTGAATTTCCACTTTACTTGATTTTTTTATCCTTTTTTATTAACAAAATCCCAATAATCTGCTATAATTATAGAAGATTATAAAAATTAAAAGGAGATTTTTGCTGATGAAAACATTTCACGTAGGCGGATTAAACCCTATAAACAGATGTAAGACATTATCTGACGCTATTGAAAAAGCTAAAGATGATGATATTATACAAATACATAAAACAATAAAAGAAACAGTCACAATAAAGAAAAACGTAATAATTGAAGGTAATAACAATAAATTTGTAGTAGAAAGTGGAACTTTAGGTATAAACGCCCAAAATAAACTAACTATCTCAGATTTAAAATTTATTGTTGAATCAAGAGCAAATGCAATAGTAACAGAATTCGATATAGATTTAAACAATATCGAAATTAATGTCAAAGGACCAATACGAGAATTTTACCCTGTTTTATACTTAAAAAAAGGACATTCTAGAATCAGAAATTCAGCTTTAATGAATGCATATATTTCAGGAGAGTGTCACATAAATTTAGAGAATGTGAAATTTAATACTTATTATGGCGGTAATATACATATATCTGATAACTCAGAATTTTCAACAATATTAGGAGAATCAACATTTATAGGTTGTGACATTTCACATTGTGAAATAGAAAATGCTCACATTAAAAATTCAATATTAGGTCCATTTACGCACCTTTCAGATTGTAGATTAGAAAACATTGAAATAAAACAAATAGAGCAAGAAAGCTCTATTAAACTAAAAAAAGAGCTTAAAAGCGGACCATTAAGTAAACAATCAAACAACAAATACTGTCTTTATTTAACTAATCAAATTACATTAAAAAATTATAGTATTGAATTAGAAAACGATAATTATTTACCTATTTATGGTGACGGTGTTTCTTTAGAAATTGAAAACTCAAAAATAAAAGGACGATATACAAATAAATTAGTAAACTCTAATTTTAAAGCAGTAGATACTACTGATGAAAATAATTGGCATTTAGAAAAAACTAAATTATCCCAAATAAGATCTACAATTAAAAGTAATATTCAAGAAGAAACAGCTCTTGAAAAATTAGATAAACTAATTGGTCAAAACACAGTAAAAACAAAAAAATAAGATCAATAATTAATACAATAAAAATGAATTCAACATCAAATGATGAAAACTTCTCATTCTCATATCATATGATTTTTGCAGGAGACCCCGGTACAGGTAAAACAACAATAGCTAAAATTGTAGCAGAAGCATTATTTGAAATAGGTGCTATTCCTGAAAATAAATGTACTGAAGCTACAGTAGATTCATTAATAAAAGGTTACGTTGGACAAACAGCGGAGAACACACGAAAAATTCTAGATAATGCCTTAGGTGGAGTACTTTTCATCGATGAAGCATACCAATTAACAGTAAAAGAAGGACAAAATACTTTTAATGACGAAGCTTTATCTGTATTAATTAGATACATGGAAGAACATAGAAAAGATTTAGTTGTTATAGCAGCTGGTTATTCTAAAGAAATGAAAGAATTCCTTGGAAGCAATATCGGTTTATCTCGTAGGTTCCAATGGGTTGAATTTGAAGATTATTCACCAGAAGATATGACAAATATATTCAGTTTAATGATGAAATCAGCTAATATGGAATTAGCTGACCCTAAATTAATGAATGGTCTACCTAACCTTTTTGAAAAAGTAATAGCACTAAACTTAAGAACTCCAGACATTAACGGACGTGTTACAAATGGTGGTAACGGGGGGTTAGTTCGAAATGTTTACCAAAAAATCATAACAGCAAGAAATAACCGCGTTGTAGAAACAATGAGTGATAATAGAAAAATAACTAAAAATGATATTTTAGACGGATTCAAAGAAGAAATTCTAGGTATTAAGAATAGACAATTATAGGAGGTAACCTTTTGTACGAAAAAGTAAAAAAACGAATATTAGATTCACTTGAAATGACAGAAGCTGAATTAGAAAAATTAAAAAATGCAGACAAATCAATATTAATTGATCCAGCATTACTTCACGATATTGATAATCTAGTAGACAAATTATATGCGGTTAAAGTGCATCAAGAAACAAACCCAAATGACATTTTAATTGTAGATACAGACTACGATACTGACGGTGTACTGTCAGCTTGCGTTTTAACGGCCGCTTTATCAGTTTTTAACATAAATCATAAAATTTATGTACCATCAATGGATAATGGTTATGGTTTAAGTAAAATAGCTGTTGAAGAAATGATTGAACAATTTGAAACAAACGACATTAAAATTCATACAATCTTAACTGCCGATAATGGTACTAATGCAATTGAAGGTGTTGACTTTGCTAAAGAAAAAGGATTTCAAGTTTTAGTTACTGACCACCACTTAGGTTCAGATGAATACGCAAAAGCTGACGCACTTGTAAATCCTAATACTCGTGATGATAAATATCCTTTTAAAGGTAACGCAGGAGCAACAGTTGCTTGGAAAGTTATGCAGCATTATGCAAAAAAATATGATAATAGAAGAATGCCATTAATTGATAATTTAATTGTTTTTGCAGGTATGGCAAACTTAAGTGACGTTATGCCTGTAACAAACGAAAATCACTACATGATAAAAGTTGCAAGTGAAATGATACAAGAACTGAAGGAACCTTTCATGTTAGGTGCATATAAAACAAAATATCCACGATACACATTGGTTTTTGAAGCATTATCAGACTTCATAATAAATTGTCAAAAATTTAGAAATGAAGATAAAGGTAAAGATTCACCTTATCCAGATAATGAAGAATTTATCAGCTGGTATATTTCACCTATGATAAATGCAGCTAGACGTGTAGAAAGTACAGCTGAAAGTGCATTTTACGCATTCTTACATCATGATAGAAACGTTAGGTATGAATATACTAAAAAATTATATGAGCTAAATAAAGAAAAAACTAAAATGATGAACTACGCTTTAAACCAAATAGACTACTCTACTTTTGGTAAATATTCATCAACAGCTGTAGTTAATACTAATCACGGTATTACAGGTATTGTTGCAGCTAAAATTAGTAATGAAACAAAAAACCCCACAATTATATTTGTTGATAACGGAGAATCATTAATTGGATCAGCTCGTTCATCAAGTGTACCATTACCAGATATATTTAATTATATTGCAGAACAAAGTCCAGGAATTATCTTAGGCGGAGGTGGTCATTCTAATGCTGCAGGATATTCCATTGATAGAAATAAATGGAATGAATTTAAAAAATTATTTGACATCGCAACAAAAGTAATTGGGGATAAAATTCAAAAAGAATATGAATATTTAGTAGAAACTCGACAAATCAAACCTAAAATTCAAAATGTATGTTTATTGACATTAGAAGACTTCGATGATACTATAGAATATGTTAATATTAATATCAACAATATAAAACTTGATGATATTGAATCAACACTTCGCTACATCAACTCACTTAGACCATTTGGACGAGATTTTGAAGTTGAACCAAAATATATTCTACAAATTCCTATTGGGGAGTTAAAAAATTTAGATTACAATCCTGAATTCTGGGGAGGTAAAACATTTAATACCAAGATTAATGGAATTACTATTCTAACGTTTAATACAAAAATTTGCTCAATGGTTTAAAGAAAATGAAAATGATGATGAAGTGTTAAATTGTAGTGTTAAACTTAACATAAACAGTTTTATGGGAAGAAAAACACCACAAATAATAATTAATTAGGTGGTAAAATCATATGGATAATAAAATTAAACATAGAGAATTTTATAAAATAATTCATGAAAAAAGTGGAGAAAATTTCAACACAGTAAAAACACATATTAGATATATATCACGAAGAATTGAAAAAAATTTAATATTAGCTGATAATACAGTATCTATTCATAAGTTCGGCACATTCAAACCTAAAAATACAAAAAAAACAATACGTTACTCATCTTTATTAGGAAAAAACGTTATTGTTCAACCTTCAAGAAATTTAACATTTACACCATCAAAATCAATTAAGGTGATTAAAGATGAATAGTTTTAAAAATTTTGTTTTAGGTAAAGGTCGAACAATATTAGCTGGAGTATTATTCATCTTAGGTATGATACTCTTACTAGAATCTCCAATTAAAAATTATTTTTTAAACAATCAAAAAAATGAAGTTTTAAATGAACTAAAACATTTAACAGCTGACGAAATCAAAGCAAATGAAGCAAAAGAAGCATCCTTTGATTATACAGATGTGAAAGCAATAAACGCAGTAGATGTAATAAAAGCAAACAAAAATCATTCAAAATTACCATCTATTGGTGAGATTTCAGTACCCTCTTTAAATATGAATCTACCTATCGTAAAAGGAACAACAAATGAAAGTATGTTAGTTTCAGCGGGTACATTAAAACCTGATCAAAAAATGGGTGAAGGAAATTATACATTAGCAAGTCATTATAGTAATGCTTATAATGAAACTCTATTATTCTCACCCTTAAAAAGAGCAACATTAGGTATGAAAATATATTTAAGTGACGGTGAAAAAATCTATACTTATGAAATAAGTTCAATTGACATTGTAACACCAGATCGTGTTGACGTACTAAATGACTCATATGATCCAATTATTACATTAGTTACTTGTGAAGATTTAGCTGCAACTAAAAGACGTATTGTTACAGGTAGGTTAACAACAATCACTGATGTAGGAAATGCAACAAAAGAGATGGTTGATGCATTTAATATACAATTTAAAACATACTAAGGTGCTTACAAAAGCACCTTAAATTTTATTAGAAAGAAGGTGAAATGTTGAAAATAATATTCAAAGAAGGAGAATGGTATAAGGAAATACCTGAGATAAATGAAGATGTCTTTATAAGTTATGATTTAAAAATTACCAAAAATAATTTTAAATATCTATATGAAAAAAACAATAGAAATTGCAAACAGTACTGAATATAATGTTTTCACATATTATAATGATGTGAAATATATTTTAAATCCAAAAATTTGATTATAAAGATGATGTTTCACCAATTGAATTATATAATTCAACTAAAAATAATATAAATGCGATAAAAAATAAACAAGCAATTTTCCTAAAGAAATTGAAAAATAATTAATTCATTACAGAAAAAAATCATGAAATTGAACTATTATCACAAAAAAGGTCATTAGAAAAAGAAGATTTAAAAGACTATTTCTCATGGAAACCAAATGTCGTTATAATACCTTCACTTTTCGAAAGTGATTTAATAGGTGTGCAAGGTCTTGTTAGAACAAAAGAAGATGATGCATACGCAATAAAAACATCTAATGTAAAAGGAATTGCAATACCTGTAAGACATTTAAATGGTAATATTTATAAATATCAAATTAAACAAGATATGACAAAAGGTACTGTAAAACTAAAAGCTAAGACAAAAGATGAGATTACAGTAATACACTCTGAGTATTCATCACTGAATAATTATAAGCAAGAAGTTTATCACTTTGAAGATGACTATACTATTGTAAAATCAAATTATACAGGAATTGTTATTAAGAATTTAGATACAGAAGAAACGTTAGAAACATATCTAGGCGAAGATATTACCCATTTCTTTAAAGGTGTTCCACCTATTATAGACAGATTATATACAGAAATGAAAGCTAAATATATATGGATTCCACGTGGTAATATGATACCAGATGATGACTTTGGACATAAATTAACTCATGTAGAAAATACTTATATTCAATCAAAATTAACCGATGAACCATGTATTGTTGTTTTAACTGAAGGTATATTAAAAGGTGAAATTATAAACAAACACTTAAAAGATAAGAATATTGTAACTATCGCAACACCTGGAATAGCAAAAGCTAGCTTAAATGAAGTCATTCGTTCATTAAAATATTTCAAAGTAAAAACTGTATATATTGCTTACGATACTGATGCTTCTAAAAACAGACTAGTTACTGAAGCTCTAAGTTATTTGTATCAAAAATTATACAAAACACATATAACCTATATTTTGACATGGGATCCTAAATATAAAGGGCTTGATGACTATATTTTAAATAATCAAAATTGGGAATTTAGAAAAGGAAATCCTAAAGAATGCTACCCAATTGATAAATTAGAATATCCTTATCCTTATCATATTGACGGGACAAGAGCTACAAAACTAGAATGGCAAATAGAATTAGACAATAAAAGAAGTGACTAAACTTGAATTAGTCCTTCTTTTTTGGTAAAATTAAATAGATAGTAAATTATCAAGAAAGTAGGTACAATATGACAGAAGAATTAAAAGATAAAATAGTTGAATATGAAAAAGAAAAACACTATGAACATGTTGATAATACAATAAAGCTAGGTTATAGACCAATCGAACCTTACAAGATAAAACAATATAGTGACGGCACTATTGGTGTTCTTGTGACACACTTAGACACAGAAAAAAATAATGGTGAATATTTCTTACACACAACAACTGACGGAGCTGCTCTCCTAGAAGTTGAAAAACCCAATACAATATCAAAGTATGAATACGTAAAAGAAATTACTGATAAAATTGACGCATTTATAAATACTTTAGATACTGACAATTTAGAAGTATATGACTACGCTACTATTTTTGGTGATATTATTGTGAGTACGGTAGTAAAACCATTAGCACTGGCTGTATATCCTGATGATAAAATTAAACAATATCATTTTGCAGATATATTCATGGGACAATTCCTAACAGATACAGCTGAGCTATTTATAGCAAAAAAAGTTGTTGAAGAAGAAAGAGTAAATGCTGTACCGTATTTAGTTAAACTATACGTGGATCAAAATCTTGAAACATTAAACAAAGCAGGTGAAGAACTTGAAAAATCTATTAAACAAAGTAAAGAATAAGTTCCCCTTTTTAGAAAAAGTATTTCAAAATAAATTAGCAGTCATACCGATTTTACTAATATTACCTTATTTTTTAAGGGAAAATTATTATTTAGCTAAAATATCAGTATTCGCAGCTGTTTTTGGTACATTATTACTTTTAGTAACTCACTTTTTTGGGGAAAAAGATCACATTAATATCCCTATTCTGATTTTAATATTTGCAGCAGCTATTATCTTGTGGATAAACCCTATAAATGTAACTAGATATTCACCAGTATATAATAAAGATACAACATATTTATCATATAACCTTGATTGTGATGTATGTAGAGCTAGTTATACTGAAATGAAAAATGCTGCTATGATATATAAAATTACACATCCTAGTGCAAAAATTCAGCTAGTTGATTTAAAGAAAGATGATGAATTAACAAAAGAATTATCAAAAAACATAGTAAACTATGGTACAATATCCAAATATAAAGATGACAAGTTCCAACAAGCACCATATAGTGCTAAAAATCCAGACGGAACACCGAAAACAACAAAAGCAAAGAAAATTTATAATATAATTAAATTATTAAACTAATATGTTAGCAAAAACACATTCTTATTTTGCAATAAGTTCATCATCAGCTCTCATGTTAGCTACTAATATTCTAGATAATGAAGCAGATATTACAGGTAAATTATTAATAGCTACAAGTATAACTCTAGGTAGTTACGCTTGTAGTAACTTACCCGATATTGATAAGAAAATCCCAATTATAAAACACAGAACTTGGACACACACACTCTGGTCCATATTACTAATTTATGCAATTACAGCTTACCACGACAATAATCCAATATTTTTAAATCCACTTAATGATTTTTTACTCCATTATTTTTTAATCGGATCATTAATTGGTTATATTAGTCACATTGCAGTTGATGCATTCAGCCCACAAAGTGTACCACTAATATATCCATTACTAAAAAACACAAGACTACCTTTCCCTGTTTTATATACAGTAGGAAAAATGAAAAGTGGAACAAAAATTTGGAAACAAATATCAATAATTCTAATAATAGGAGGACTTATTAAATGTCTAATTTAATAAAAGTGGTAGCATCGTTTTCAGGTATAATATCGCCAGAAAACGCACCTCAAAATCAATTTGAACAACTAAATAACAGTTTAAAAGAAACAAATGTAAAATTAGGAGCACCTGTTCACGAAACAGGTAATGTAATTCAAAATATCTCTGAAAACATGAAATCAAAGCACGAAGCAGTTGGTAAAAAAGTTAAAGAGATTAATGAAAAAAGTAAAGAACCAAACAAAGAAAGTTCTGAGAAGTCAAAAAAACTTAACGAAGAATCTAAAAAAATAAGCGAGAAAAAACAAAAAGATTTAGAAAACAAAAAGAAACAAGAAAAATTAATTAAAGAAGTTAGTTTTAACACACAAAACGCTACTTCTGAAACTCAAGTAACTACAAGAACTAACCAAACAGTATCTACTCCCTCTAACTTTAAATGGACAGCAAATGGATTACTTGTTGAAGAAGCAACTAGTAGAGCTCAAATGGTAATAAACCGCTTAGTAGCTATACCAGGACACAGTAACGGACAAGCTTATCACAATGCTGGTTTAGATGATTTAATTGATACTCTAACAACTGAAGAAGCTATTTATGTATTACATAGAATTGAAGGTGCTGGATTTGGTCAAACAGGTGACGGATACGCAGGAATAGACACACCAGCGAGTCACCAAACATTAGTTAACAACCAAATTAACAGACGTTTTGGTGGAAGTATTCACAATTTACTAAAAGCATGGGGAACATTTAGTTACGGCGGTTATTAATTTCAGGTGGTGATATTATGGAAACTTTTAAAGAAACATTTAGTACAATGTTTACACATCTTGCTGAAAGTTTAAAACCATTAATAGAACAACTATCCGGCTTCATTACTCCTATATTAGGCGGAGCTTTAATATTGTTGTTTGTATACTTTTTTATAATGGATATGTTTAATTAGAACTTGGAAACAAGTTCTTTTTTTTTTGTCCATATATAGACTTTTCACTTTCATATATCGTAAGAAAATGATATAATAAAGTGGATTGGAGGTGTTTTTTATGTATAAAGACATGTTAAATTATAATGAAATGTATCAATTATTACGTTCTCAAAAAATGAGAATTTTATCGGACCATACAGGTATTAAACAATCAACACTTAAGAACTATAAGTATGGGAAGATACCATTAAAACATATGCCACTTCAATACGCATATGAACTTACAAAATTCCATAAAAGAATCAATATAAAAAATCAATAGAAAGGCTACTATATGAAAAAACGAAATAAAAAAGCTATCTTTTCAAAAATTTTAAAAATATTCGGTATAGCATCACTTTCGGCAGTAATACTCCTATCTGGATATGTGTATTATAAAATTCAAAGTACGCCGAAAATTGATGCAAATAAACTTAGCACACACTCAGGAACTAAAATTTATGATAATAAAGGTGACATTATCTGGCAAAATAGTAATATTATAAATTACCCTATTGCTGATGATGAAATACCTGAACTTTATAAAAAATCAGTTATTGCAACAGAAGATAAAAACTTTGAAACAAGCCCAGGGGTAAGTTTTAAAGATATAGGTGTTGCATTCCTGGGTGTAATTAGAAGTAAGATTCAACCTTCTTACATTCCACGTGGTGGTTCTACAATTGACCAACAATTAATTAAAAACGCTTATTACAACGGTGGTCGTGGTGTTGAAACATCAACAAGAAAAGTTCAAGAAATATTTTTAGCTTGGCAGTTAAACAGCCATTACGATAAAAAAGACATATTCTCATTTTATATCAATAAATTAGAATTTTCTGAAAATACTAAAGGTATAAAATCAGCTATGAAAGTATTCTTCAATAAAAATCCTAAAGATTTTGAAAGAAAACCTGAAGATATCGCGCAAATTGCATATTTAGTAGGAATGCCTCAAGCTCCTACAGCATATAATCCTTATGATAATTATGAATCAGGTATAACTAGACAAAAAACGATACTTCAAATAATGTTAAAAGAAAAACTCATAACTGAACAAGAATACGTACAAGCTAAAGAAGTAGATGTATCTAAAACATTAAGACCAAGATACGCTGAAAGTACAGAAATTGCTAAAAGTAACATTCGTTATTTAGCATACACTCAAGGTGTTCTACAAGAGCTAAAAGAGTTAAAATATAATATAAATAACGTATCCATGGAAGTTAAAACATTCTTTGATAAAAAATTATACAACGAAATAGAAAAAGAAGTCTTGAATAGCAAATATTATCAAGATGATAAAATGCAATTAGGTCTAACTATGATGAAGTCTGACGGGACAGTTCTTGCAATGATCGGATCTAGAAATGGTGATGAGAATAACAGAGCGATGAATAGAGTTCGTTCAAGTGGTTCAAGTATGAAACCATTCACTGCTTATGGTCCATTATTTGAATACTTCGGTGATAAATATAATGCAGCATCTATAATGAGTACGGCTAATTATCAGTATCCTGGAAGCAATGCTGTAATGTATAACTTTGGTAGATACACTTATGGTAATAGAACTCTTACTGACAGTTTAAGATTATCTTTAAATACACCTGTTGGTAGAATTGATGATGAAATTTTAGGTTCATATAGAATGAAAACATTCTTACATCATAATAGTTTAGATGTTAAAAATACTTATAGTTCAGTTGACGGTATTGGTATTAATATTTCGACACTTGACGCTGCAGAAGCATACAATAGTATTAATAACACAGGTATTTATACACATGCTAGATTTGTTGATGAGATTAAATTCACAGACGGGTCAACTAAAAAGATCGAAAAACGAAGTAAACGAAGTATGCGTGAATCAACAGCATTCGTACTTGCTCAAATGCTAAGAGGTGTTACATTACCTGAATTTACAGCAAAATTTGCATATCTTGATAAAGCAGGATACGGTGTTAAAACAGGTTCAGTTGCCTTTGCTGATGGCATAAACCCGCCTGCCCCGTACGGAATTGGTGGTAGTGATGTCTGGGTAAACAGTATAACTAATAACGGAATTTCACTAAGTATCTGGATGGGATATGACACACCAAATACTTCACCTCAAATTTCTGATAACTTTAAAGGTCAACAATACTTAACTAAAGTACTACAAGAAAAATACGGTGGATCTGCTCCAATGTGGAACAGACCAAATACAGTACAATCTGTAGGTGGTTCAGGTGTGCGTGAAATGTTTAGAGTTACAGATGCTAAAGATATAAATATTATTAACAATATATTATCTCCAGTAGAATTACCTCAAATTGATAAATTAGAGAATAATGAAAAAATTGATAAAGACTGGAAAGATAAAGAGAAAAACAACCCATTATATAAATTATGGAATGAAAAATAATAACATCTTAAATGATAATATTATATCTGAATTTAACTATAATTTATTAGGAGGTAAGCGAATTGAAGAAGAATAAAAAAATGTTAAACATAAAAATAGAAAAAAACAAAAAAATTCTTGTAATAACTTTAATTATAAGCCTCCTAGTAATACTAGGTATGATCACTTTATGGTTCAATAAAAAGTAGTAAGTGGGATAATTTAAAAATTTGATACAAAAACTTGCCGACATATCACCAGAATTTGCTAGTGATAATAGATCATTAGACCTAGAAGAAGACATCAAAGAGTTCAAAAAAATTAGAAGATGAATTAGATAATATAAAGAAAAAAAGATAAATTATCAAAAGATGTTAATGAAATTTTAGAAGTTAATAAACAATTAATTGATAAATATAAACTAAAAAGAAGGCTCTATTGTTGAAAAATAAGAATAAACTTGAAATGTATATTAACTATTACAATTTCAAACAAACTGCTTATGACAATATAGACCCTGAAAGATTAGAAAAACTAAATGAAGATATCACTAAAGAAATCATTGAACATAATGATCCTTTTTGATATTAAACTAGCTAATAATCTAAATAGTATAATAAAAGATTACAATAATTTATTTGATTTAATTAGAAACTTAAATAATTATGGGATCACACAAAAACAATGTTTTAAAAGTCTACAAAGATATTTTTGGTTATGACACATTGCAATTTGACCAATTAATGGCATTCCCTTATATTCAAGAATTACAACGAAAAATTTAGAAATACTGATGTTTTTGACAACAACAGGATTCTACAAGAACAAGAATTGTGGGAAAAATCAAAAAAACAAAAAAACTTAAAAAAACTTTAATAAAAAAATAATTATGTTAAAGTAAAAAGACTTAAAAAAACTATTAAAGATTTAAACCAAAAATAATATCCAATATAAAAATCGTAGATTATAGAGAAAAAAAGAAGATAAAGAGTTAGATGAAACCAGCGAAATTATCAAAAATCAAATATAATGATAAATTATTACACGGATCAGAATATGTTAAAAAAATATTCTACAGAATTAACAATATCAATTATTCCAAAAATATAAAGATAAGAAAAAAAGATGAAGAAGAAAGAAATAAAGATAAAGACTCAAATGAAAATAGAGATAATCAAAGAAATAATGAACGAAACAACAACAGAAGACAAACTGATAAAATTAATTCAGCTGCACGTGAACGAATTTTAGAAGAATTAAAGAAAACTAGAAATAACAACGAATAATAAAAAAACACGACGAAATACTTCGTCGTGTTCTTTTTTCTTTGGGGTTCCCCAAACCCTTATACTTTTCGATTAATATAGAACTATAATTCAAAACCAAATGATTTATTTTTTTGAGTTAATGAGTTCATTACATTCACAAATTGAAGACCTTTGATTTGTTCTTTGTTTTGCTCTACGTAGTTTTGAACACCATCACCTAATGAATTATGCAAATCTGTCACAAAGACTAATTGATCACCTGTTAACTTTAAATTTAAATCTTTATTTATCGTTTCAGAATACGAATATGGATTTTTCATTATAGCGTTCTTTCGTTTTCAATATCCGCAAGAATTGCATCAATATCTAAATCATCAATTAGACCATCTAAGTTTTCAGATTCATCTGAAATACCTTTTAGTAAATCAGTTGCATAATCAGCTTCTTCTGATGATAAAGTTTTATTGATATCGATATCTAAATCATCTAGTGAGATATCATCTAAAGCTAACTCATCAACTTCATCTTGTGTTGGTTCTACGTTTTCTACAGTATCAAAATCTTGAACAACATCATTATCAAATTCTTCAGTTACTTCACTGTAATTTGATTGTTCTTGAAGTTCTTCATTGTGATATAATTCATATAGTTCTAATATCTTCTCATGTAATCTAGTTGCTGATTGCATCATTTCAGCAGTTTTTTGTTTGCGAGATTCCCATTTTTGTAAATCCTCGTTTACAACATTTACATCAATTTCCATCAAATAATCCTCCTTTTATTAGACAACTTTGTCTCATTTCTTTATAATTATAACATAAGGCAGTATTATTTTGCAAAAAAAATAGAAAGGAGTTGATTTTTAATGTTTAATGTTAAAATATTCTCAACAGGAAGTGAAGGTAACTGTATTCAAATAGATAATGTATTAATAGACATCGGTATCACTAAAAAGAAACTTACAAATCTTGGTATTGACTTTGAATCAATTACAGACGTATTTGTAACGCATAAACATGGAGACCATTATAACGATCCATTATTTAGATATCTTCAAGAAGAAGAAAAAAATATGTATATTTCACAAGACACTTTTGATAGTAAAGAAATAGCATTAACTGACAATTTAACAATATATGAAGAATCTCCAAAAGAAATTGTAATAGGTTCTAAAAAATATCCAAAATATAAATGCGGTGAACTCACAGTAATTCCTGTACCCCAAAAGCATTTTGATATTGTAAATTATGCCTTAGTAATTGAAAAAGAAGATTACAGGTTATTGTATTCAACAGATCTTGATACATTATCACCTAGTGATTTAGGTGACGGACTTTTACACTTAGGTATGTTTGATACAATACTCCTGGAAGGTAACTATGATGAACATTATCTAAGACAATACATCGGTGAACATCTTAAATTAATTCATGCAGATTTAAAACCTGAAACAATGACAGATGAAGAACTTGAAAGTTTTGTAAAAGGTAGATATAAAAGTTTACCAAAAGAACTAAGTCAATTATTATTTAGAGCTGTTCAAAACATGCGACATCTATCAAAAGAACAAGCCCGAAGTTATGTTAGACAACATTTAAAAGAAGGTGGTCAATATTTTGAAATCCATAGAAGTAGTAAATTTTATCAAAGATAATGGAGGTAAAAAATGAGTAATAATTTATTATCACAAGATAATCAAATGATATGGGATAATTTAGTTTTAGAGATAAATAAAATTAATGAGATTATCCAAAGTGGTGAAGAATTAAAACCATCACACATAAAAGAAGCTCGTGCGATAGTTAAGAAGATTGACGATCACACAAAAGCTTTTAACAAATCAATAAAAGAACGTATCAACACATATAAGTTTATGATCCAACAAAAATTAGAAGAAATAGGTTATAATAAAATAGAAGAATACGTTCAGGAACAAAAAGATAAAAATGCTAAAATAAGAAATGAACGCATTGTAGTCAAAATGGATAAACTTCAAAGTATTATTGATGATGCCAAGGCTAACTATCCTTTACTTGAGAAATTATCCGTCCAACTTGATTATTTATCATTTTTCGTTCAACTATTTCCAAATGTAACAAGTGGAGATAAAACAAAAGAAATAAAAGACTGGTCACCTATTGAATTTCTAGTAAATGCTCTATTTAGTGCAACATCTTCAAAACTAGAAATTATGGATGAAAAAGTAATAGCAATACTACCACCACATTCTAGTTTTATTAAGAAAATCACTACAGCATTTAGATGTGGCGATACAACTGAATTAGAAAACTTAGAAGTATTAGATGAATATGATCAAAATATTATAAGAGAGCACAAATTAAAATTACTATTAAAAGATGAAGATACAGTAATTCAAATCATCGAAAAAACTCTAGCATTAGAGGTACCGAATAAAGACAAAATTAAAAAAATACGTGAAATATTAAACGTTTTTGAAAATACATTATAAAGGCAGGTAAATTATATATGGAAGAATTAGATTTAATGGCATTAGATTTCTCAAGCATTGACGATATTATTGATAGTAATCCTTTAGAACTTTTAGAAAAAGCAGCTAAAGCGAGTGAAGAAAAAGAAGTGGAATCTGTACAAGAAAAAACAGAAAAATACATTGTTGAACTGGACGCTTTAACAGCAAACAACAAACCTAAAGAACCAGTTAAAACAGAAGTTAAGAAAGAAGAGTTAAATACAGCAAGTATTAATACTCCTGAAGTATCTGACGAATACGGAGCAGTAGGTTCACCTGGTAAGGTATTTATACCAGGAGCTAAACGACAAACAAAAGCTAAAACAGCGACTAAAGCACCAGCTAAGAAACAAGTTCCAAACCAAGAACTACAAGAAGCTGAAATTGCAACATTCTTAGATGGAGTTAAAAATCCATTTACTGATGAAGTAGTAGAAAGTAAACCTAAAGCTAAACAAGCTACAATCGATGATTTATTTGAAGATATTATCATTGAAACTTCAAAAGCTAAAGCTGAGACTAAAGAAGCCGTAGTAGTAGAAAAAGTTAAGGTTGAAGAAGTTAAAGCTAAAGAGCCAGTAGCAAAAGAAGAACCAAAAGTAGAGGTTAAAGCTGAAGTTAAAGAAGAACCTAAAGCTGAAATTAAAGAAGAAGCTAAGATTGAAGAAAAACCTAAGAAAACAACTAGAAAACGACAAACTAAGAAAGAGACAGTAAAAGAAGAAGAAGTCGATGAAATTCTGACTGAAGAAGATATTAAAGAATTACGTACAACGCTTCGTCAAATTGTGAGAAAAGAATTACGTCTTGCAATTAAAGATGCGTTTAAAGACTTATCTGAAGAATTTTAGTAAATAATGGAGGTCCTATGCAGTATAATGAAGAACAACAAGCATTAATTGACGCTGGTACTGATGAAATTATTATAGCAGCTGCCGCTGCTGGGTCAGGAAAAACAGCAACCCTAATCGGAAGAATCGAAAGATTAATTAAAAATAATGAAGTACAAGGCAAAATTGTCGCAATCAGTTTTACAAGAAGTGCAGCAAAAGACCTTCGAAAAAAACTTTCTGAAAGACTAGATGAAGATGAGATGAAACGTATCACTACTGGTACGTTTCACTCAGTATTAGGTAGTTTAATTAGAAAATATTATGATATCGTAGGTGTTGACAAAAACTTCACAATAATTGATGAAACTGGTACTTCAGCACTCATTAAAAATACAATAGAACTTAACGACAAATTACACGAAACATTCGATGAATATGTTGAAAAATTTAAAGATAACGGAAGAAAATATAGCTATATCAATGTAACTAATTCTGTAAGTTTACTTTTAAATAACTGTGATCCAGCATGTTTAGTGACAGGAGATTTCTCTGATAATTTCATCCGCACACACATAAAAAAGGACAATGCACTTTTAGATAAAGAACAATTTGATTTTATAAAGCAAGTCTTTAAAGAATCTTTAATTCAAGCTAAGAAAACATCAACACTTACATATGATCAAATTCTATTTTGTGCATATTTATTAGCAATATCTGGCGGTTTTAAAAAAGAAAGTGAAACTATTGGATACACTATTATTGATGAGTTTCAAGACACTAACTTAATTCAATATGAGATTATGAAAACATTAATGGGTAATAAAGCAACATTAATCGGTGATGTAAATCAAAGTATTTACGAGTTCCGTGGAGCTAAACCAAGTATTATGATCGAATTATCGAAAAAACATAAAGTTTATAATATGAGTTACAACTATCGTTCATATCAAGGCATCTTAAACTTAGGAAATAACGTTATTGTAAATAATACCGAAGGTATCCATATGTTTAAACCAATGAAACAAGGTGCAACACTAACAAAACCTTATATTGGAAGTGTATCACTCCAATTTATGGATGATAGAATCGAAGCACAAACTGTTACAGACATGATAAAACGCCTTATTCAAAAAGGCGAAAATCCAAGTAATATTGCGATTTTATCACGAAGTAGACTTGCTCTACCTTTAATTAAAAACAGATTAACAGAAAATAATATTCCTATTAATGATACTACACAAACAGCTGATTTTATGAAATCAGAAACGGTAAAAGATATTTTTGCATTTTTAAAAATCATGACAAACCCTAAAGATATATATGCTTTCATGCATACATTAGATAGACCAAAACAAGGTATTGGTCCAAAAACTTTAGAAAAGATCAGATTGCAAGCAGAAAAATTTAATATGAATTTAGTAGAGTTCGTATTATCTGAAAAAGTAAATACACTAACACCCGCATTAAAAGCAAAAGTTATTAAGTATCAAACAATCTATTCAAGTTTATTAGATAACAACAATCACTTCTCATTGGTAGATGCGATTGAATTTATTTTAAACAATACAGGATATATGACATGGATATCAAATCTTAAAAACTATAAACAACTAAATGCAAATTTAGAAAAGTTAAAATTCTTAGCAAATGAGTTTAACGATGAATATGTTACAGCAAATTTTGACTTCACTTTATTTGACCTGGTAAGTGATTTCCTGTTAGAATATTCTATGACGGATAAAGTTGAAATATTGAAGGTGTTGTAATCTCTACAGTACACAACTCTAAAGGTTTAGAGTGGGATAATGTATTTATTGTTGGTTGCGATGAATCAGTATTCCCATCAATTAGAGGTAATGAAGATGAAATAGAATCAGAAAGACGATTGATGTACGTTGCAATAACACGTGCACGTAACTTCTTAGCTATGACATCAGCAAAACATAGAGTAACAGCTCACGATAAAATCCTTAACCCGTCAAGATTCATAAATGAATCAAATGTAAACAAAAAAATAATATAGAAAATGAGGTTAACCCCAATATGAATTTAGAATTATTAGAAAAAGCAGTTACCAATGACATGGATAAAACTTTGGAACCAGTTTGTGTCGCTGCATACAAACTAAAACCACTTCCAGAAACTGAAGTTATTGGTATTGCAATGGAAACTAATAAAAAATTAGGATATGAATTATTTGATGATTTATATTACAATAGATTAATATTAGACTTCTCAAGAGTCGCTCGTGCAGTAGCAATTAATGCGCTAAACAGTAAATAATATAGAAAGGAATTCAAACTATGAGTAAAATTAGTGAAAAGGCTGATGCTCAGTTAACACAAGGTATAAGAGCCCAAGACATGCTATATGATGATATTGTATTACCTGCTTTAGATAAAGGAGATGATGCAATTAGTATTGCTATGAAAGAATATTACGGGAAACTAAATGGTTTTGATACAAGAGCATTTAGACAATGTTTAACACACATAAGAACAGTTGTTAAAGAAGAAAATCCTGAAAGATTTGCAATGTATTGTGATCAATTTGAAGCAATCCCTAAATATTCAAATGAAAGAAATAACTTTAAAGAAAAATGTATGGATATCGTTCAAAACGTAGACAACGCGTATGATAAAAAAGAGCTTGTCGGTGGTTTAGACCGTAAGCGTACAAATGAACACAATATCGTAATCGGGTTATTCAACGATCTTAATGAATTAGCTGATGAACAAGGTTTTCCAAGACCTTATATTCACGATAAGAAAAAATTTGATAGAACAAGTCCATTAGATAGGGAGTTTGTTGCTAAAATCACTGAACGTCAAGAACCGTTGTTTGATACAATAAATCATTTAATGACTGAAGAAAATACTTATGGTAGCGTTATTGATAAAATGAAAACAATGAACGTTAAAGAATTATCAGAATTTTATCAAAAATTAAATGCAAAAACAACAGTTAAAGAAGATAGCAACAATATGGTAAGATAATATGCTAAAAAAAACACTAAGACTTATAAGAGCTAGAAATGACGAAACAGGATACCAAATGGCTAAACGCTTAGGTATCCCTCAATCAAGTCTATCTAATTATGAAAATAAAAAACTACCAATATCTGTAAAATTTCTTGATAAAATTAAAAAGGCTTATGATCTAACACCTGAAGAAATAATTACATTAGAATTAGAGGTTCATTTAAGCAAAAAAAGAAATTAAAATACCACTAAAAAAATGCAACAGCCTTAGATGTTAGACTTATAAATACTTTTAAAAATAATTATACGAAGTTTTCAGATAAAGAAAAAGAAAAATTAATAGAATTATTTGAAAGGTAAATTTTATATGACACAGAAATATTTCTGGGATATAGAAGCTTATAAAAACCTTTTCTGTGCAGGTTTTTTAGACGAAAACGATTTTCTAGAAATGCATTATATTGTAGAGACCAAAGAAGATGAAGAACTCGTTGAACGAGCCTGTAAAGATTCTGGTTATAAATATAAGACCTACAATCTAAAAGAAAATACAGAACGGTTAGCTGAGCACTTTGACATAAGAAAACCAACCGAGAATAAAACCTCACTACTATCAGAATTCTTAGGTGTCAAAGATAAAGAAATCCCAAAAAGAACGGAAGAATATTTTGCTTTTAACAGCTTACATTATGATATTCCGATGATAGATTTCTTATTATCAACAGTTGTAGATAATAAAGTTCAAACAACACTAAATACTCTAAGGAAGAAATCAGATGAAATAATTTTTGGTAACAAATATTTTAATACATCAGACTATGAGCTTTACGGAAATCAAATTGACGTATCATATTTAGATGATAAATTACACAATGACGGAAAATTAGTAATCGGTCTTAAGACATTAGTCGGATTATTAGGAGGAAAAATCCTAGAATCAGAGTCAAATAAAACAGGATATTCAAAAGATATCTACGGAGATGTTTTATATAATATTAATGATATTAAGGAGTTAAGAGATACAGTATTTAGAGGTTCTGTTTTAGAATCCACTTATAACAATAGAAAAGAATTAATGAATACATATCCAGCACTAAGAGCAAATAACATTACATTGAATAAGACTACAGCGAAATTCGTAGAATATATTGTATCACCTGATAAACCAATTACAGATAGTCCTGTTGTTTCATTTATGTATCCAGCTAAGCACATCGCTGATAAATTAGGAATTGAACAATTTGACGTATTAGAGTATGCTAAAGAGTGGTACATTAAAAATGTTTATATGGAAGTTAGAAAACACAATCCATATCAAGCTAAGAAATTGTTTGCGAAGTTTTATAGCATATATAACTTATATAGTTATATTCGTGGTAAAAACTGGAACGAAAGTAGACGACATTTTAAAAAGTATGGTATTAAGGCTAACACACTAGCCGATAGAGCTAAACTTACTAGAATATATGGAACTTTCCTACCTTTTGTTGATAAGTATGGAAATATATCATCAACCTATGTAAACTTCTCAATTGGTGGTATTCATGGAGCTGAGTATAATGCAGCTTTACTTGCTAAAGATAGGCAAATGATACAAGATGCTAGACTGAATTATGGTAAATTTAGTAAATTACCATCTGGTGCTTTGCCTCAAGCTCTTAAGAATATAGCAATGAAACAAAGTCGTTCTATTGTTAAAGATTTCAGTATGAATCTATCACATGAAATACCTGAGTTTTATAATAATACAACAATGGTTGACGACATTTTGGATCCAACAGAATTAACCCCATTTTTAATTGATAAAAAAGGTAAAGAAGCATTACTTGATAGATATAAATATACATCTTACGCCCATACGATTCACCAGGATTTCTCAGGATATTATCCTATGTTACTGATTAACCTTGGAGTATTCTACGACGGGAATGGTCGGGATACCTATAAAGAGGTCTATGATAGACGTATAGGATTTAAGAATCAACTTAAAGAACTCGTTTATGGATCTAATGAATATAAACAAATCAACTTAAAACAAGACGGATTAAAGCTTGTCGTAAACTCAGCAAGTGGTATTTTAGACGGATCTGTTGATACAAACTTACGTGCAAACAATAAAGCTATGTCGATGCGTATTATCGGTCAACTATTTACATTTATTATTGCTCAAGCATTAGCAATTGAAGGAGCTCACATCCCTTCATCTAATACTGACGGTATTTACGTTTCAAATATTGATATCGAAACGAATAAACGTATCGTAAATCGTGAGTTAGAAAAATTACTTGTAGATATTGATCCTGAACACGTATTATTAGTTTCTAAAGATACAAATACTCGTGTTGAACTTGAAGACGGACGAGTTGTATCAGCTAAAGGTGGAAGTGTTACTGAGCACGGTGGTGCAACAGTAAGGTCTAGAAATACAAAACCAACACTAATTGATAAACTCCTAGTAATGTACATAAGTGAAGAAGGTAATGTCGATAAAGAATTCGACCCTAATAGAGCTTTAGAGTTACTCAAAGAGTATAGGGATTCAGTTAGTGAACTAGAGTTCTTGAAAATGGCAGCATGGGTAATGCGACCAACATCAGGTTCAATATTCATAACAGAAGATGAGGAAATCTTTGACGGCACTATCAGAAGCTTCTTAGTTAAAGACGGTATTAAACTAAATCGTTTTAATACAACTATGACTAAAGCAAGTGTAACAATGGATGAATACGTAAATGAATTATCCGATAATGATATTTACGGAGAACCTCAAGCTGTTAAATTAATAACAAAGTTAAACCTAACAGAAAAATTCAAAAAAGCAGTAACTGTAGATTACTATAAGAATAATTGTGATTTTGGAAAGCCAAACAACTTAAGAAATATATCAGTGCCAACACTTAAGAAACTTAAAATTAGTAACTTAAGTGATAATATGAGCGTTATAATCGAAAATGATTCATTACTTGAAATGGACAATGAACTAATCAAGAAATATTATAACCAATTAGATTTAAACGCTTATGTTGACGTTACAAAAGAAGCCTTCTCCGCATGGCAAAATACGTCAATTTAACAAGATTTATATACATATCATTAATGGCACTTTTGATATGTTCCTTCTTGTTGTTACTTGATCAAAAACAACAATTATACTCATTAAATAGTAAGGTTACTAAAAATGAAATATTGATAAGAGAAAAACAAGAAGAAGTAAATAATCAAAAAATGATAATAAATAATCTATCATCCAAAGAAAGATTAACTAAAGTAGCTCATAGTCTAGGGATGTATACTCATAAAAATATTAAAAAAATAGACAAAAACATTGCATCCCAGTAAGGATTATGATATAATTATACTATAAATTTATTTATTAATTATTTATTACTGGTGAGGTTACAGCGCCACTAAGGTTTCAAAATCAAGTGACAATAAAATCAGAAAGGATCGAATCGAAATGTAAACTTAACAATAGAAGCAGAAAGGATCGAATCAAAATGTGATTGAGAGGCTTTTGGTTAAAAGATATTCTATACAACCACTGCCAAGTTCATGTTTTCATGGGCGATTTCAATTAATTTTTCAATTACAAAAACAATATCAAAAAAAAAACACAATATAAAAAACGAAAGTGAGAAACAATATGACAACAATCAAATTAGAAAACAAATTAGTAAGAATCGGTACAGAATGGAATGACTACAAAAACAGACAAATCAGAAAAATCACAGTATTCTTCGATAATATTGATGAAATTGACGCTGATTTATTTGAAACAAAAATTTCACAATCTAAAGACGCTAGTAAAAAAGGTAAATTAGCATTTAAATTCTTAGGTTATAAATTAAATGATCAGCAAGAAAAATACTCATACATGGTTCCTGCGAGTATTACTGCTGATATGTCAAATGAAGATAAAAAAGCAGCATTTAAAGCTGCCGTTGCAAAATACCCAGAAATTAAATTCTGTATGTGGAACAAAATCGGTTCTCCATTTTTAAATGTAGAATTAGCTGATGACACTTATACAGTATTCGATAACAACCAATTCCCTGGTGATACTTCAAAATCTCCAAAAGAAAATAGAACTATCGGATACCCAGGATACTTCATTAAGAGAGATACTCGTTTAGATGTAACTTTCACAAAAGCAATGTCTAAAGAAGGTAATGAATATCTACAAACTAAGTTATCATCAAAAGAACTTACAGGTGAAGACGTATTTGACGTAAGAAGACGCGGACGTGTTTTCGGTCAACCCTCAGACGGTGGATCAGACTCAGTTATTGATTCACTTGGGGGAATTGATGTTGAAGGTTTTGCAGACGAATTCTAAAAAATGATAAATTAGTTAGCGTGAGGGGACAACTCCCCTCGCGTTAATTTTGTAAAATTAATATAGGTGGTGTTTTATAGAATGCAAGTAATAATATTAACAAAACCTTTAACCATTTCGGATATTAAAATTGGCAAACTTATTAAAAACCACGAAAAAGAAAATAGAGTTCATAGACTAGATACTCCAGAAAAAATTTACTTATTTTTAAACAGTATAGTTGATGACGGAACATATCTTGATGAAAACTTTGAAAATTACCTTGTTAAATCACATAAAAATATGACAATAAACGACCTTTATTATCATTTTATAAATGCTGATAGCTTCATACCTAAATTTTACACAGCAACGTTTAAGAATAATAAATATTCAAACGTTGAAAAGCTTAACGCTAAAACAATAGCTGAATTAATAGAAGATAATTATAGGTAGGTAAAAAAATGATAACAAATAAAGAAATTGAAAAAGGTAATATCATCAAAAGATATGATTGAAATTAAAGAAATTTTACATAATAACAATCTTAATATTTCACATTATAGCGATAATTTGATATACTATATTCAAGAGTTTTTTTATTGTAATGAAAGAATATGAAGAATATGATGAAATTGAAATATTCTATAAGAATATGAAAAACAAAAATTACTATCAGATATTAACAGATACAAAGAAAAAAACTAGAATATTATAAGAACTTAGATTTACAAATGGCAGATGAAATCATTAAAGACATCAACATTTTTAAATAAACTCCATTTCAAAAAGAAAGTTTGAAAAAAAGGATATGAGTTTGGAAAAAAACGAATTCCATAAATGGTTCTTAAATTATATTAAAAAAATAAAGCAGAAATGAGGAATTAATTTTGAAATTTTTTTAAAAATCACAAATTAGTAAACAACTTTTTAAAACGCTGATAAAAATTCATCACTAATGTTCATCTATCACAACGATGAAAAAGACTCAGGTTACACTAAATTAGGTAACGATGACGATTTAGCAATGATGCTTGCGATAATTGTAAGTGAGCAAAAAGAAGAACATCTTGCAGAAATACTAAGCCACATAGCTTATGAAAAACCTGAAATGTTCTTAAAAATCGCAATAGAATTAACAAAAACAGTAGAAAGTGTAGGTGAATAATATAGATGAAAAGTCCTGTCAGTCATTTATCAAAAAAATTAACTCCAATTTTTACTTTCCCAATGTTACTTCAAAGTTCAGAAGTCATTACAAGTTCGAATGTAGTGCACGCTGACGAGCAGAAGACTACTGAACCAGTAAAAGTTGAAAACAAAGAAGTGAAAGTTGACAAAGTTGATAACACACAAAAAGAAAAACTAAAAGTTGAAAAATTAAAACAAGAAAAATTAAGAGTTAATGAAAGACTTAAACAAGTAACAAGTAAAGAAGAAGAAATTTCTTTAAAAACTCAAAAACTAAACATTGAACTTTCTTTAAAACCTTCTAAAATTAAAACAGAAGAACCAAAAGTGGTAAAAGAAGTCAAACTTAAAAAAGAAGAAAAACCAAAACCTAAAGTAACAACACAAGTACCAACAAACGCGCAACAAGCACCTGTTCAAGTTGCCCCCCCACAAGCTGGTAGTGTTGGTCAAACTCCAATAAGTCAAGCTACAAACCCAGGTAACTTATACGGACACGGTTGGTGTACTTGGGGAGTTAAACAAGTAGCTCCTTGGGTTGGAAACGACTGGGGTAATGCTTATCAATGGGCAGCCAGTGCAGCAGCACAAGGATTCCAAACTGGCTCTACACCTGTCCCAGGTTCAGTTATAGTATGGAGTGGAAATCACGTAGCATACGTTACTGATGTTAGAGAAGACGGTATGATCCAAGTACTTGAAGCTAACTTCAATGGAAATCGCTATGTTGACAACTTTAGAGGTTGGTTCAATCCGAATGGAATACAAGGTAATGTTACTTACATATACCCAAAAAGCTAGTAATCTAGCTTTTTTTCTATATTAATTTTTGAAAGGATTTTTTTATGTATAAAATTAAAGAGATTAAAAAACCAGAATACATTGAAACATTTAGAGTCCAATACGGGTTCATTCCTTCTCCAGGGCGAGAGTTAACTGACGAAGAGAAAAAAATGATTTATGAATTTGAACGTAAAAATTCAAATACAGTTTTCGCAACACTTGAGAAAGTTGGTGAAAAATAATGGATTTTAACTTAACAGAATTTTTAGAAGGAGTTAAACCTAACATTTTAACCCCTAATCTAGCTGAAATTGTACAAGTTAGTAATGCTAAAAAACCAAAAGTAATAGCAGATATGATAGTAAAAGGAATTCATAAAAGTTTAGGTGACACTGTAACAAAAGATATTTTACACGACGGAGTTATCCATAAAGTTAGATATTTTGACATAGAACCTCTAATGCGTGGACCATGGTCACAAATTAGCTTAATGATATTACAACTATCATACGGTGAACAATGCTCTATCATTGAAAGCATTTATCCAAAAGAATTGCAATTATCAGCTAAAGCATTTGCTATTAACTTTACAAGTAATACAGAAAAGACTGTCTATGTCGAAAACGACAAAGAAATTGTCGAAAAATTAAACACAGCAAACTTAGGTATTGCAACACTTATGACAATGTTAACTTCAATTGGCGGAGTTGCATCACATGTAGACACTGTTAAAAATAACTTAAATTTATTACAACAAATGCAAAAAGATAACGGTGAATTACAACGTTATAAAACTAATCTAACAAAAGCTGAACAAGCTAATAAACACAACGATATGTTGAGAAAGTAGGAAAATATTGCAAAAAATGAATAAAGTAATCAGATTTACACAATATCATTTAGATAAAGCATCTGATATTAAGATTTATAAATTGTTAAGAGTAATCAGTCAAGATTATTTATGCGGTTATAAATATGATAAGGAAAAAAAATACTTTGAAATTGAAAATGGTGAAACAAAAGAAAGAAAAACTTATATTTGGACACACAACACTATCACACATAAAGGTCAAGAACTTGTAAAATTTGAAGACGGTGCAGAACAAATGATCCATATGATTGCAACAAATTCAAAAATTAAAAATTAAACAAAAAAAAAAAGACGTTTAAACTTCCGTCTAACGTCTTCACTTCATAAGAGCTTTTGCTGCTTCAAATATTGTGTTATTTTTTTAAAAATAATTATCGATAAATTCACTACATGTTTTAATAAACTCATTCATTGTAGGTCCTAAATCAATAGTAATACCGTAAATTGAGTATAATGCAATAAGAACAAATACACCAATTAAAACTAATTTAAGAATCCCTGTGATAAACTTGAAGATTCCATAAATAAAGAAAAATGATAAAATAACAGCAACTAATTTAATTAATAATAAATTATCCATAAATCCACCTACCTACATAAATTATAACATAAAGATAAGGATTGGCAAAAATTTTATGACAAAAAAAAAACTTTACGAACAATTATTAACTAAATTTGTAACAAAAGAAAATTTTAAAAAACGTGACGGTAAATATCATAAAAGATATTTCAGTAAAGATGATACATACGATGTATTTATCTATCACTTACCTAGTTCAAATCAATACGTAATTGAGATTATAGTAATTGAACCAGAATATGAAGAAAATGAATTTTTATATAAATTTAGACGAAAGAGAACCTGAAGACGTATTTAGATTCTTAAAACAAACATTTACAATTTAAAAAAAGGAGATTTACCCTGACTTGAAATTTAATCATATTGAACTAAACAACGAAGTAACAAAACGCGGCGAAAATGGATTTTTCAAATTAGAAAAAGACCAAGAAGCTATTCAAGAATTTATGAGAGAAGTTGAACACAGAACTGTTAAATTTAGCTCAGAAATGAAAAGACTTAGATATCTAGTAGAAGAGAATTTCTACTATAATATTTTCGATAAATATATTGAAGACGAAATCACAGAATGTTTAGATCTTGCAAAAAACTTTAAATTTGAATTTAAAAGTTACATGGCAGCAAGTAAATTCTATAAAGACTATGCATTAAAAACAAATGATAAAAAACAATATTTAGAAAACTTTAACCAACACGTATTTATCGTTGCTATGTATTTAGCTGACGGAGATGTTAAACTTGCTAAAGAATTAATGATTGCGATGCTTGAGCAAAGATTACAACCCGCAACGCCAACATTCCTAAATTCAGGAAGAAGTCGTCGTGGTGAGTTAGTATCATGTTTCTTATTAGAAATTGGTGACTCACTTAACTCAATTAACTATATCGATTCTACAGCTAAACAACTTTCAAAAATTGGTGGAGGGGTTGCGATTAACTTATCAAAACTACGTGCTCGTGGTGAAAGTATTAAAGGTATTAAAGGTGTAGCTAAAGGTGTTATTCCTGTAGCTAAATCTTTAGAACAAGGTTTCGCATATGCTGATCAACTTGGACAACGTCCTGGAGCTGGAGCTGTTTACTTAAACATCTTCCACTATGATGTATTAGAATTCTTAGATACTAAGAAGGTTAATGCCGATGAAGAATTACGTCTTCCAACTATTTCTACAGGTATTATTGTACCATCATTATTCTTTAAATTAGCAAAAGAAAACAAAGAATTCTATATGTTCGGACCTCATTCAATTTATGAAGAATATGGTTTAATTTTAGATGACATTAATCTAGAAGATTATTACGATGAATTTGTAGCAAACGAAAACATCATTAAACGTAAATATGACGCTCGTGATATGCTTAATTTAATTGCACAAACTCAATTACAATCAGGTTATCCATACTTAATGTTTAAAGATAATGCAAACAAAAATCACGCACTTAGTGATATCGGGAAAGTTAAAATGAGTAACTTATGTACAGAAATTTTCCAACTACAAGAAACTTCAGTAATTAAAGACTATGGTGAAGAAGACATTATCAAACGTGATATTTCTTGTAACCTTGCTTCGTTAAACATTGCAAATGTAATGGAAAGTAAAACTATCAAAGAATCAGTTTACTCTGGTATGGATGCATTGACATTTGTAAGTGACTCAACTAAAATTAAAAACGCACCAGGTGTAGTAAAAGCAAATGAAGAATTTCACGCTGTAGGACTTGGTGCTATGAACCTTAACGGGTATTTAGCAAAAAATAAAATTGCTTACGAAAGTGAAGAAGCAAAGGATTTTGCAAATGTATTCTTTATGATGATGAACTATTACACATTAGAACGTTCAATGCAAATTGCAAAAGAAAGAAATGAAACATTCAAAGACTTTGAAAAAAATCAGATTACTATAACGGTAAATACTTCGATAAATACATTGAAAAAGACTATTTACCACAAACTAATAAAGTAAAAAGTGTTGTTCGAAGATATTTACATTCCAACAAAAGAAGATTGGAATAGCTTAAAAACATAAAATTAAAAGAAACAGGACTATATCACGCATATAGAATGGCTATCGCCCCGACGCAAAGTATTTCTTATGTTCAAAACTCAACATCAAGCGTACTACCAATTGTTGATAAGATCGAACGAAGAAGTTATGGGAATGCTGAAACATTCTATCCAATGCCATACTTAAGTCCACAAACTCAATGGTTCTATAAATCAGCATTTACTATGGACCAAATGAAACTTATTGACTTAATGTCAGTTATTCAAGAACACGTAGACCAAGGTATTTCTGTAATTTTATTTGTAAACTCTGATATTACAACAAGAGAACTTGCAAGATATTACATTTATGCACATCATAAAGGTCTAAAATCATTATATTACACAAGAAATAAATTACTTTCTGTAGAAGAATGTACTTCTTGTTCAATTTAGAAAGGCGGTAGATAATTAAATGAAAGCTGTAAACTGGAATAAACAAGATGACTTAACTTTCATGTATTGGCGTCAAAATATTGCACAATTTTGGGTTGATACTGAGTTTAAAGTGTCAAAAGATATTAAAAGTTGGAATGAAGATTTAAACGATAAAGAACGTGAAGCTTATAAAAAAGTATTAGCTGGATTAACAGGTCTTGATACACAACAAGGTGATAAAGGTATGCCTTTAGTATCATTACACACTGAGGATATGAGAAAGCAAGCTGTATATAGCTTCATGGGAATGATGGAACAAATACATGCTAAGAGTTATTCAACTATTTTCACGTCTCTAATTCCATCACAAGAAACAGATTATTTATTAGATGAATGGGTTCCGAGTAATCCTGAACTTCAATTTAAAGCAAAATTAATTGAGGATTATTATCTTAAATTATTTAAACCAGAAGTTCCTACATATGATCTATACATGGCTCGCGTAGCTTCTGTATTCTTAGAAAGTTATATTTTCTATAGTGGATTCTTCTATCCATTATATTTAGCTGGACAAGGTAAAGTAACGACTTCAGGAGAAATCATTCGTAAAATCTTATTAGATGAAACTATCCATGGAAGTTTTACAGGATTTGACGCTCAAGAAATCTTCCAAACATTAACAGAAGATGAACAAGAACGAGCTAAAAAAGAAATGTATGATTTAATGTTAAAATTATACGAAAATGAATTAAAATATACAAAAGATATATATGATGAAATTGGTTTATATGAAGAAGTAAAAGACTATGTTGAATACAATGCTAACCGTGCATTAGCTAACTTAGGATACCCTGCTTATTTCGAAAATAGAGATATTAACCCAATTATTGAAAACGCAATGAATACTGAAACTAAAAACCATGACTTCTTTAGTGTTAAAGGTGACGGGTATGTTGTTAGTATGAATGTAGAGACTATTGAAGATGAGGACTTCATCTTCGAATAGTTCGGTTGGAGGTAAAATTAATGAACCACAAAACATATATTGATAAAAAAACATTAGTTGAAAGATTGCAAAAAGAAATTGAACAGTATGAAATAGAAAATGATATGTCAACAAAAAGTCTTAAAGATAGATTTAGTATGCATATTGATAATATTATACCTGGTTTTTGCTTTTTGGATTCTTTTGAAATTAAAGCCGGAAATAAATTAAGACTTATCGTTTCCGTTAAATTTTTAAATAACGTAATATATACGTTTGAAAAAAATTTTCTTTTATCTAAACCAATCGATGAAATCATCGAATTATCTCTTGAGGAAATCGAATATAACGTAAATACATATTATCTTTATCATAATCTATTACAAGACTTTGAAAATATCGTTTTATATCGTAATAATAAAAATCTCGTAAATAAATTATTCTGCAAAGAACATAATAAATATAAGAGTTTATCTATTATGATTGATTTAGATAATAATACTGTAGAGTTTCACAGAAGTTATGAGTATAATGAAATCAAAACACATATTACTCACACGTTAGTAGTAAACGAAATGTCACTACTTGGAAATCGTGCAATAGGACTTTTAAAGGAAATCGAAAAAGAAATAAATAAAATCAAAAAATTAACGATGACACTAATCTAACGGCGGTAATACTACCGCCTAACCCTTCGGGGAACCCGAAACCCTTATAGCCTTCGAATTATAAAACAAATTAATAAAAGAAGGTGAAAGAATTAAATGTTAAAATTTAATACATTAGAAGGACTTGAAAAATTAAAACAAGAACTTCAAGAACTGAATATAACAAAAACACAAGAAATGATTGAATATTTAATTACACAATCACGTAAATAGAAAGGTGGATTTTTAATGAAAATTAAACTTCTAAGTACTCACGCAAAAGTACCAACACGAAATGGAAATGCAGCTGGATATGATCTATACGCAGCTGAAGATGTAATTGTTCCAGCTGGTGCAAAACGTAAAGTTCGCACTGATGTTTCACTTGAACTGCCTGAAGGTTTATACGCAGAAATCAAAGGTAGAAGTGGAATTACAGGTAAGACGGGCATTAACGTTTTAACTGGTACTATTGATAATGATTACCGTGGTAATCTTATCATTGCAGTGCAAAATACAGGAAATATTATTCCTGACACTCTAACAGATCTTGAACACAAACCTGTACAAGGCGAGTTAGATGAACATTTTAAAGGAGGTTATCTAATAAGAAAAGGCGACAAACTTGCCCAACTTATATTACACCATCAAATTACTCCAGAACTGGAAATAGTTGATGAACTATCAGAAACATCAAGAGGTGATAAGGGCTTCGGTTCTAGTGGTACAAGGTAGGTAATAGTTATGCGAACACCCGCCAAATACAAGAAGAATATAACTAATAAAATTGTAACAAGCGAGATGTTAAATGATGCTGAAAAGTCATTAACATTTCGCATTAATCTTTTAAAAGTTAAATTAAAACAATTTTTAAAAGAAGAACAAATTTACGGCGAAAAAGCCCATCACTCTGCGTCCATTGTGTACGAAAATAAAATTGAAAAATATACAAAGTATATAAAGACAATTAAAAAACACAATAAAAACCCTGATTTTGATATCAAAGATGTAGAAAGTATTAAAGATTGTGTACCTGTGACATTTATTGAAGAATTAATCGGTGTCTTAGATGAAAATATGTCCACACAGAAAGTTAAAAAGGACAATACAATAACCAAAGCTCAACATGATCACATTATAGACATCTGTTTATTCCTAAATATAACACCACCAGACATTAAAAACTTCAACGAAGCGTCGAAATGGTTATCAGATATGCATAATAAAAATACAAATTTACGTCAAGATATAAAAAAAATCAAAAAAAGCTTGACAATAAAGCAAAATTAACATATAATATATAAAGTAATAAATATAAAATACAAAAGAAAGGGTATCGCTCTAGCGATACAGGTAAAAAAACAAATGAACAAAACTCAATTAGTAAACAAATTAGCAGAAAGAACTGAACTTAAAAAGAAAGATGTAGCGGCAGTATTAGACGCATTCACAGAAGCTGTTAAAGAAGAATTAGCTGAGGGTGGAAAAGTACAACTAGTAGGATTCGGTACATTCAAAGTTCAAGAAAGAGCTGCTCGTAACGGACGTAACCCAAAAACTGGTGAGCGTTTAGTTATCGCTGCTAGAAAAGCTCCAGTATTCAAAGCTGGTTCAGAGTTTAAAGATTCTGTAAAATAATTATTGACAAAACATTCGTTAATATGATATAATATTATGTGTGGTGAGGTACATAACCTTCTTTATGATAGTTCTCACCACACATTTTTTATTATTTTAATCAGGTTTATATAACAATTACTTTAATAATTACTTCACTGATTAAAGTGATAAAAAAAAGCATGTCGTAGAAGATTGTTCTTTTCTTCATGTTACCTCCAAGCTCAAACAGTTGACCTATTTTTGGCAATTTAGTTTGAGCATTTTTAATATATTACAACAAGGAGAAATTCATGGTAAAGCTAAATTATTATACGCTAAAACCTAAAGTAGCCCTTTTAAAGAGCTCAGATACATCATTTTATGAAGATGTTGGAAAAACAACTAATCTTTCAAACTCAAAAAGATTTAACTTAAAAGAAGTCGTTAACTTTATTAAAAGCAATAATGTTAGTGAAATCTTATTACTATCAAATGAAAGTACAGATATTGTAGAACGCAATATTCCAATTAAAGATGATAAAGTATCATTAGAATCACTACCAACATTAATTGAAAGTTGGTGCTAAAGTGAAAAAAGAATTAGAATATTTTAAATATTTCCTAATCACACTGTTAATGATATGCGTAACAGTTATTCTTATCGATTTAGGTTTTAACACCCTACTAATGAAACGAATAGACGTATCCACATCTTTAAACACTTCAGGTGTGTTTCTTATGAAATTCACAGGTTTAAGTGTATTATTAATCGTACTTATATATACAGCTAATAAAATCATGACAAATAATAGAAAGTAGGTGAAATACATGGGACTTCCAAAAAAATGAAAAGTACGAACCAACCGCGCATTTTAAAAAACGACTCGCTGAGCGTTTTAATATTCACGGTGCAGCATGGAAACTTTATATGAGACAATTATACAGTAAACTATTCTTTGATGAAGAAGCTACTAAAAATAACAAACTAGGAAAAGAAGTTTATGTAGCTAAAGATAAAGGAATTGTAGTTGTAGTTGACTCAAAAAACTTTAAACTAATTACAATTTATCACGAAGCTGACTTTGTTGAAGAAGAAATCATTAGAACTAAAGAGGAGATTATCGATAATAAAATCGAAGAAGAAATTAATAAAGAATTTAGTTTAGAAGACTTCGCAGCAGAGTTGTTACAAGAAGAAAAAGATTTAAGAGCTAAAAATAAATTTAAATATGCTCAAAAAGTACTACAAACACAACGCGAGTCAATTGAAGAGTTTATTGATATCTATAAATTAGTAATTGACGGAGAAGCTAGTGTTGAGTGTATTCATAAAATGAATAGGCTAAGAAATATAGAAAAGAAACTACATAAAGTATTTGGAAAGCTAGAATTTCCTGAAAAATAAAAAAGGGCCAGTTTATTTAACTGGTCCTTTAATTACAATCTATTCCAAATCCTACCATGAATAAGACGTTTGTTAAGTTCAGTATTATGTAAGAATACTTCAACATAATCTGGAATCATACCATTATTTTCAGGTAAATAAAAACATTCAACACCGTACTTCCATTTAGTATCATATTTAAATCGTTTATCACGAATAAACAGATCTATAGCGCGTTCAAAATCATCTAACGAATACATATTATCTTGAGGTGCATCTAATTCATCGTCATGAGTGAAATAGTTGTATGTCATAGCATCATATGCTTCAAGTGATTTATTATAAATTTCAACAGCACGTTTATTAGCAAGTTCACTAGAAACTTCAAAACCAAACTCAGCTCTTTTACCAGCATTTAATGCAGCAGTACCCATAAACATTAAATCACCAAACTCACCGTCAACAAGACACAACCTAAAAGGTATTAAGTGTGTAGCATGATAATGGTAAATTTTCCGACCATCAGAAAACTCTGAAAAACGTCCACGAACTAAATCACGTCCAGGAATTTGAGCTTTTTTACGAGCCTCATCATTCCTTTTAATTTGCCCATTTCTAATACGCTCACGGTTATCACGAAGCTTCTCAGAAGTAAAGTACATATAAGCACCCACAATACGTCCATTCTCACGATTACACATAGCCACAGTATTATCTAAATTGCCGTTTGAAAATGGAGAGACAAGTTCATTGTGAAACGGAACTCTATTATCCATAACTTTATATACAATACCACGATACTCATCATAACTTTTTGCAGTTATTACTGGGTCTTTTTTGATAATAGAACCATCAGTTCTGGTTTTAACCTTAGGTATTCTTTTAACCTTACCATCATCTTTCAATAGGAAATAAAGCCCTATACATAATAGCCACAACCAGAATGGTAAATAGAAAAACCCGATCAAGGCTATAATAATTTTAATCATCATATAATTTTTTATCAACTTTCATATATTTTCTTATTTAATTTATATTAATATTATACCATATAAACACCTAAATTGTAAAAGCTTTTACATCAATTTTATATTAATTTAAAGGAGGTTTTTTTACTTAATGAAAAAAACATAATAATTTTAACATTATTATTTACCAGACCATTATTTTTTTTATCGATATTGGTATTTTCCAACAATCAATGTTCAACCTAAACCCTCCAAGCTCATTAAAACAAACAATAGAAGAGAAAAATTCTCAAAATGTCTTTATAGTCGGAGAAATATCCGAAAAAAATCACAATTACAAAGCATATGGTAGTGGTATATTTATAAATGAAAATACAATTCTAACGGCAGCACATGTATTAAAACCAAAAAATAAGGATTTAAAATCATTAAAAATCTATAACGGAAGATCACAAAATGTAGATGTTGATAATATTTATTTTTATAATGATGCTTTCGGTGGCGGTGATTTTGACGATTTAGCTATAATAAAAACTAAAAGACCAAATCCGACATATACATATATAACAAAATATGATGATTACGGACCAGTTAAAATTATAGGTTACCCTAGTGATATTAAAAGTGAACCTTATGTAGTACGTGGTGAACCATATATATCAAAAGGTGACATTGTTAAGATAAGTAACGGAATGTTTATGACAACAAATTATACATTACAAGGTATGAGTGGCTCAGGCGTATTAAACAGTAAAAATGAACTCATAGGAATACATGTGAGTAGTGTTAAAGTTAAAGATATCACAGGTGAAGATAAGATTTTTGCAGCAAGTGTGAAATTTAACCGAAAACAATTAGAATGGATCGATAGGGTGTCAAAATATTAGTAGAATTGTCAGAATTATCTGACAATTTATTTTGTCCACTTTTTGTAAATTTTTGCCATTTTCATAAATTTTCATGAAAACACCCTCTTGTATAGACAAATTAATGGACAAAATTGGACAAAATGGACAAAATCATAAAAATTTGTCCACTACTGTCCAACCCTTGGTACTACTGAGTTTCTTAAACCCTTCTGGACAAACTGGACAAATTGGACAAAATTTTAAGCCAATATATAAATTAAAATATTTTTTTTCTAACTCGAGTAAAAAAAGTGTCCAATTTGTCCAAAGTGTCCACTGGAAAGTTAAAAACGTGATTATATCAAACCTGAGAGCTACTGGACAAAATTGGACAAAATGTCCAGAAAATCCCAATTTGTCCGCTGTCAGAATTTTCTGACAATTTAACACCTAACCTACCATTAGAAAACATATTAAAAATATGTTATAATTAAACAACATCAACAAAAGAAAGGAATTTTTTAATGCGAAACTTAGGAACAAACAGTACAATCAATATGGAAAACAATATTTATATGTTAATCAATTTACTTAAAAAAGATTGTGATTATAAAGATATTGTTAAAACAATGGATAAAACCCCACAAACAATTTTAAAATACTTAAAAATCATCGAACAAGCCCAGTTATCAGTACCAGAGTACGTTGAGTTTGTAAAAGACGAACAAAGACCACTAACAAAAAATAAGGAAGAACTTGACCAATTTATCCAATTACCAAACGAAAAAGTTTTATGATAATTTAAACTATTTCATTAAAGTTTTTAATTATATTAAATAGGTGGTGATATTATGCAAATTAATATTGACAAAAACTAAAGATAGATTAATCATTAATATAATCACATTAGTATTAATTGAATGTGGAATAATATCATTCTTATTAGAAATAGAAGAGTATAAACAATGGGTAGCATTTTATGTATTTGTACCACTTGCTATATTTTTATATTTTGCATTCGAATATTTTACACGAACAGGTAATAACCAAAATACAATCAACGTCCTTTACCCTGAATATTTAGAAGTTACTACAATAAATGATAAATTTCAAGAAGTAACCAACTATTCAAAAAGAATATATCTACATTAAAAAAATGAGGATAACGATAAATTCACAATACCACCAGAATCAAGAATGGTTATAAAGTCAAACATAAAAGACTGTAAAACAAAATATAAACCATTGAAAGAAGATTTAAAAACACTTAGTTTAATATATTTAAGTCTTCAATTTTTAATTGTAGTGACAATAATAACTTATATATTCAACGGACTTTTTGGATTACTTAACTAGGAAAGGTAAAAAAAAATGACAAATACACTTAAAAATTATATTGAAGCAGCAAATCAATTAAAAAAAGAAATGAACAATTACATTAGAACAGATTTAAGAAGAATGTTTGAAGAGCTTAAGGTTTTATACCCTGAAATACAAAAACTTCAAGCAACAGCTCATTTTAATGAAGGAACAAGACCCTTTATTAGAATTTTCTGTAAAACAGACTATCACGGAAAAAATATTGAGGTAGAATACAGGGGAGTTGATATGAATATTCGAGTACTAGGCGAATTAAACGAAGAATGCATCGAAGTAATCGCTTATAATAGAAAATTAAATAAACAGTAACATGTTGTTGGTACACTTAGAGTGCGTTCGAGTCGCACTACAGGTATTTTTAGAATATGAAAGGATACAAAAAATATGATTGCAAAAACAATTTTTGATAACATAGAAGAAGTTATTGATAAGATTTACGAACTAGGCTCGAGAGACTATGACGAAGAATATTTCTTATCACTTGTAGTAAATAAAAATAGCATCACATATCAAATAGAAGACGGGTGGTCCTCACCTTATAATTATCAAATATTAAAGTTTCAGACTGAGAAAATCCGGGGATTAACACGTAAAGAACTTAGTGAAAAACTAACCACGGACATCATAACTGGATCAAATAAATTATTTAGAAGTTTAAATGTCTTAATTAATCAAGTACCTAAAATTATTCAAGAAGAAATAGAAGATATAACAGCTGAATTTTTGGAAGTTGAAGAGTTCCCAGGAACTCATTATTTATCATTTTATGCATATGATAACATCATCGAGTACGGATTTAATACATCAATAGAAACTTCATTTGGGTATGATATTTTCGATAATGACTTAAAAATTAATTAAAGAACAATTTGAAATTGAAATTCCTAAAAAAATTAGAAAAATATCATTAAAGACTGGGAATTTTTTTATTAGAAAAACGAATTTAATTGGAAAGCAAATAAAAATGTAAAGGTGGAAAAAAATTATGAAATATCAAGAACAATTAGAAAAAATCAGAGATTTAGAACTTGAATTAGAGGATGCATATGAAGATTTAGAAATGAAATTGCTAAGTAACATTAAAGATACTTATGTTAAAAATTTTACAGCATTAATGTTCGAAGTTAGTGATAATGTGCAACAATTTAGATATGTAATTGATACATTTTTAAGTTTTAAATTACACGAATTAAATATAGGTGATAAATTAACAGAAGATGTTATCGATGAATTTAGCATGGATGATAATTATATTCAATTTGCGTTTGATTTTAGAATAAGAGCTGGTGAACAAACTGCTTTTTTATATGTAGAGTTCGACGAAAATAACATCGTAACAGAAATAGATTATGGATTTTATCTGCGTTAGGTTACCCTAACGCTTTTTTTTCGGGGTTTTTTACCCCGAACCCTTTTAATTTTCAAATAAAAATTTTAAAGAAAGGTAAGAAATATGGATGAATATTTAAAAAGTTATGAGATTAGTTCAACACATCCAGAATTCGACTTTATCACAAATGCGTTGCAAGAAGTTATGCAACATGATAAACTAAAAATAACAAAAGACGGATTCGAAATATTTTTAAATGAACTAGAAAAATCATTATATCACGAAGATATTAGCATTTATTTAGAAAACCATTACGCTGAAGCTGAATATAGCCGAGGTTATGACGACGGGTATCGTGACGGATATTATGAAGGTGAGTTAGATTGGAAGGATTAATTAACTCATAAAGATGAAAAAAAAACTTTAATGGAGAATAAAAATGGAACTTAAACTAACAAACGAACAATTAGCACTATTATTTGACGAAGATCTTAAAGATGATATAATATCTGACGGATTATATACCTACAAAATTACAGATCCTGTATTAGAAATTAACGGTTTATATAAAGACGAAATTGAATACGACTTATCAGAAACACCAATCTTAAAAGAATATGATAATACTGTTTTACTAACATTAATTCCAATGGAACACGGAGTTGTTTATGATAGTATTATTCTAGCAAAAAAAGAAGATCTCTATGATATAAGCTACATGCAAATAGAAGGAAAAAGTGAAAGATATTGTTTACATGTAGATTGGACAACATATGATTTTGGTTCAGGACAAGATTATGCACCAGATGATAATCATGAAGAAGAGTTCCACAAAGAAGTAGAATTGTATGATACAAATGTTCAACCAGACGCGGATATGTCTCTTCGTATTACAGTAGAACGTATTATTAACAATGTAGAAACTCTTCAAGAACTTATAGAAGAAGATACAGATGATGATTGGAAGCTAGAAATATTAGACGGAAGTATTATTCAAGATGATGAAAGTTTACAAGAAACAATTGAAAGTTTAATTGAATATTTAAACAGATATCTGGAATCATATGATGACCCAATATATACATATGTTAATGAAAATGATACAATCAAAATTTATAAAACTGATCCATCAGAATATAAAACAAAATTAGAAGCACAGTTTAAAATTACAAAAGACTAATTTACAATAATCCATTCCTGGTGGACTTTGTGCATGTTCGATTCGTGCAATGGAAATTAAAAACAAAAGAAAGGTAATAAAAAAATTATGAAATCAGAAATTTTACAAAGATTCCAAGGTAGAATCAATACAATTATGTTTGACGACGAAATGACATATAGAACAACTGGATACATCCTAGACAACATTGAAAAGAAATTCGGAGAAATATACACAGATGAATTCATCTCAGAGTTATCTTACGCAATTGAAAGAGTTTCAATTAAATGTGAAGATTTTACATTATCAGACCTAGAAAACTCACTAGTAAACGCTATTGAACTTGCTGATAAATTCGAAGAGATCTATTTCGACTATTACTATATCCCTAAAGATTTAAACGAAAGATTAGCAGCTGGCGAATTTACTAAGTAGGTGAGAATATGTACAGTTATGAACATTTTAAAAATTTAGAAGAATTAAATAAAAAATACCCAAAAGTTGCAAAAAGACTGTTAGAATTTACAGTACAACCAGACGGTGAATGGACTGAAGATGAAATTTTCTTATATCATTCACCTGAAGATTTTGCTAAATATGAGGTAGAAGACGGCTGGTTCTCAAACAGTATTGCTGAAAACATAAAACCACATCTACCTCATTTAAATAATCATATTAACTTCACAACTTTAGCAGAAGATTTCATGCGTTCATGGGATGAAACACAGCATTATTATGCTGAAGAAGTTGGATACGTTCTAACAACTAATAACGAGTGGTAAAACAATGAAAGAATATAACAACATAAAAGAACTGGAAAAAGATTATCCTGAACTAACAATAAAAGTAAAAGAACACTTTAAGGATAAAACATTGGAAAATAACGAAATCATATTATTTCAACTTATTCGTGAATGGATTGATTATGAGATATATAATGGATATCTTTCAGATATTATGAAAAAATTAAAAACACTATATCCAGAAATATATAGTAGCATAAACTATACATGGCTAACTGATGAAATGTTAGCACGTATCGATACAAATTACTATTATTTCGATGAAGAATCTGAAATGATAATTGCAATATTACCGGAGGGCTAAAAAAAATGCAAAAACTAATCAAATATACTATTGATGAAATGATTAAAAAAATATTATAAAAAAACGAAATTGACATTTTAACTTTAATCGAGAATTTCACAGAGTCTACTTTAGTATTAACAAGAGAAGAATTTAAAAAATTAGAACAAAGTTTATCTAAATTATTAATAGATTACAATAAAACTCAAGATGAAAAATGTTTTAGTTATAACTTTAACGCAATTGAAGATAATGGACTGCGTGAAGACTAAGAACTAATCGAAATAGATCTGTTGATTGATTACAAAAAAGAAAATACCTACCATATTGAAGTAGAACTTTTAGACGAATATGTTTCAACATCAGATGATTTTGTAAAACTTTATACTGAACTTAAAAAAATGGTATAATCACATTATCAGAATTTTGTGATGAAACACACACAGAAGAATATCTTATCACAAAACAAACTAGAGATGATTTTATTTCTGATCTTGATGATATTATTAAAGAAAAATAATGAAAAAGAATAAAACTAAATTTATTTACTCAAAAAAATTGGTGTTCAAAAAAATACATTTATGTAAATATGTCGACACTTTAATTTGTGATGATTACACTATATATTTAAATGTAGTTTAATAAAATCATATTCTATCTGCGGCAGCAAAGAGCACGTTCAACTCGCGCTATAGGAATAATAATAAAATGAAAGGTTAGAAAAAAATGAACAGAAATTTAATAGATTATACAAAGTTTTGTAAATCAATAGAAACCTTGCAACAAGGTGGAATGGGATTTGAAGAATTACTTCACTATTTAGAAGAAAAATACACTTCATTTAACAAAATCAGAATACATTGCGGTGACGAAAAAAACTAGTAGAGAAAATCAAATATTATAATAATATCGAAATTAAAAACACATTTAATAATGAAGATACCAAACTTTATACATTTGATATTGATCCTTTAGATGATGTCGACTATCAAATATTCACTATCCAAATTAGCTATGATTTTAGTATCAAACAATATATCAATATAGAAGCTCTAATTAGATATGATAATTCATATAATACTGATGATTTCCTAAAAAGTTATGGCGAATTATCAATCGGAAAAAAATGAATTTTAAACAATTTTTACAATTAGCAGATAATGATAAGTATGAATTATCAAAAAAATTTCCAAGAAAAAAATTCATGAAAAAAACTTAGATGATATTATCAAAAAAATTATAGCAAAGATAATGATACAACATTCGCATATAAAGCAGTCTTAGATTTCAATGTAAAAGTCATCACATTCTACGAATTAAAAGACAATAAAATGTTAAGATCTTATAGTTTTAAATGGACTATTTAACAAGTAACATCCTATCTCTGGTGAGTAACGAGCATGTTCGATTCGTGCTATAGGAATATCAAAAATAAAAGAAAGGAATTTTTATGAAATTACAAATAGGTAAAAGTTATATAATAAAAACAGAATATACCACATACGTAAATTATAAAGCGTGGGATTTTGTAAACCAAAAATTAAAAATAAAATCGATTGACGGCGAATATGAACTAAGCAGAGACGATATTATTTCAATTGAACAAATTCCTTTTATAAAAAGTTTAACAACCATACCAAAAAAGAATAGTAAATCTAAACGGAGAAAAATAATGGAACAAATATTAACAGATTATTTAAACGGACTTTCAATAATAACCGTACCGTTAAGTTTATTTGTAATTATTGTATTATTATTAGGTTTAACACAAGTAATAACAAACGAAAAACCACAACCTGTAACAAGTAAAGTTGGAAGATTTGGAAACTTTATAATTTTAACAATATTAACAATAATTGCAGCATCTCAAATATATATTGCATTTAGATAAAGAGGACAGAACAATGAACGAATTTAGAGAAATTTTAATGGAATATATTAATGCATTTGTACTTATCCCAATTATTTTTCGGTACAATTTTATCAATTCCTATTGTTATTGATTTGATAAAAAAAGTAAATTAAATAAGAAGAAAGAATATGATAAACTTTATAAAAAAACAACACTGATGAATAACGATCCATTAATACTGACTATGGTACTTTTTTTGTTATTATAACTACAATAAGTAGCATAGTAACATTAGCACGAACATTGTCAGAAAAGAATAAAAAAAAATATGATAAAATATATATTTTAACATTAATATTAATAGCAACAATATTAATGACAACAATTTTAATAACTACATATATAAGATAGAAAGGACATAATAATGACAAACTACAAAGAATTAATTAAAACAGACTGGATTGAACAATTCAAACCAAGCTTACAACAGCTAATTAAACGAGCTGTAAATAAAGAAATAGACTTTACAGACTTACTAGATAAACCTCAAGAAGAATTCGAAAAAACATTAAACGAACGAATTATCAAACATGGCTGGGCAGAATATAATAGAAAGATTCACGGAATCAAATAGAAAGTAGGTTCACATGCATAATAGAATTCACTTAGTAAAATTATTAGATAAGAATAAATTCGCATTTCCAACTAAAAACTGAATGGAGAACTATAGAAATTAAAAATAAACTAGCATCTAAATATGTAAATATATCACCTTATTATATGAACGATACTAATGAATATGATAAAATAGAAGATGTCGAATTCTCTGAAGTTTTTAATGAACTAAAATCTGAACTGTTAAAAATATACAAAACTGAAAAAATAGCAAAAATGAAATTAGAGAAATTAATATGGGAGGAGTTTTAATGGAGAAAATATTAAAAGGGTACAAAACAACGAAAACACTTCTTACAATTACAGAATGGACAACTCCAACACTAGGTGTACTTTTCATTCTAGATTTACTATACCGAGTTTCCGAGCCTGCTATTACATTTTGTCTTGCTATAATTTCTGCAAGTTTATATTTTACATTTAAACGCCATCTTAAAAATTTAAAGAAAAGTTTATATGACTTATTAGTTAGTACTAATAAAAATTAAAAATAGAAACTAACTTAATAGAAAGTTATACATTAGACGACTTAGAAAAAATCGCAGAAAACGGTGATACAGTAGATTTAGCAACATACACAGAAAAAACTCTAGAAGAATTCACGAAGAAAACTTATTATGATCCAAAGAAAATTATTAACAACTATCCTAATTTAGAAGTTTTAAATATTTATGAAACTACATCAACATTAACAATTAAAAACTTATGGATTTAATGACGTATTAAAAGATATTAATGAATACGAACTAATCCATAGTCATGAATTTATATTAAAACAGGAAGTGAAAGAATGACGAAAAAATACGAATTATTAAAAGACGATTATATAATAGTAGATGACAAACCATTATACCGAATTCGATCATTAAAAAGTTTAAATAGACTACCTAAAGGTACATTAGGGGGTTACTTAGAAAGTGAAGATAATTTATCTCACGAAAGTACTTGTTGGATATATGATGAGGCAATGGTTAGAGGAAATGCAGTTGTCAAAGATTCTGCTAAGGTGCAATTTAACGCACTTGTTGAAGATAACGCAGAAATATCAGGAAACGCAACTGTCGCAGGATATTCTCGTATTTCAGGTAATGCCAAAATAAAAGATAAAGCCCGAGTCTCTGGTGAAGCTCAAATTTCAGGAAACACTGAAGTTTCAGGGAGAGCTTTTATTATTGGAAAAGTTAAAGTAAAAGATAACGCAGTTGTTACAGATAGAGTAAAGTTAACAGACAAGGTTAGAATCTTAGAAAACGCAACAATTCTAGGTAATGCTCAAATTTCAGCAAATGCTAAAATTCAAGGTAATTCTACTATAGACGGGGACGTTATTATTGCTGATGACGTACAAATTTTAAAATGTAGAATCATTAATGGTAATAGTTATATTTATGGCGACGCTCTAATTGACGGAGAAGTAGCGATTGGTGGTAATACTACAATTAACGGACAAGCACAAATTCTAGGTAAAACAGTACTTAGTGACCATTCCATGTTATCAAATAGACTAATAACATGTAAAACTATTATTAGAGATTCTAAAATTATTAGATAACCCTTGAAAATAAACCAAAATTATGTTATTATATAAACATAATCATCCAACCGTCAAGGTTAATATACATTTTATATCAGGCAGCTCATATGAGCTGCTATTTTTAATAGGAGATTCAAATGAAAGACTATATTACTCATGAAATAAAATTAAATTTAAATAAAATGGGGATTTACTCTGGACTTACAGATAAATTATGGTTAAAAGAAGAAGCAATAAAAACATGAATTCACATTTTTAGATGAAAAAAAGACCAGAAAAAAAGCACATATCAGGATTTATTATCGATAAACCTAAAATGCTAACGCATATTGCAAAATTATATGAAGATTATTTTAATGAAATCACACAAGATAACTGGAAAGCAAAAGAGACTAGCTATGATGATAACGGAAAACTTATTGATGAAATTGTTTTAACTACTAACCCTACAGATACAAAAATTTTAGAAAAATTATCTATTCTTGAAAATAAAATTAAAAAAATGGGACCTGAAAAATTCGAAGAGGACAAAATATACAAATTAAAATCAGGTTATGCAATTTTACAAAAATTATATCCACTGGGTTATGGAAGTTGATGAAATTGACTTATTCTTATATGACGCAGATCATAATAAATTAATAAAAGAAACACATAGATTTAGTGAAAGAATACAACCGTACGCTTTTGATAAAAATGATCAACCATTATATTTAACAACTGAAGATTTATATATGGATACGATCTGGCATCATACAGATAAATATCCTTTAATTATCCCAATTCCTAAAAAAATAATATTTTATTATTCGAAATCAAAGCAAAAAGATATCGAGGTTGGAAATACTAAAATTGAAAAAAAGACAAGATTAAAAAAATCACCAAGAACTTTATAGAAAGTTAATGGATGAAATGTTAGAATTAATATAAAAGAAAGGATTTGATAAAAATGAAAATTATTGGTAATAGAGAAACAGCAAACTATTTAGTAATATTAGCACCAAACCATAGAAAAGTTAACAATAAATTTTATTCAAAAACTTCGGACACCTTCACATGGAATATGGCTAGAGCTGAAGCTTTTTAATATTACGCCTTATAAAAATAGAACAGCTTAAAGAACTTTATAAAGATAACTGTGATTTATTATATGTAAATGATTTTAAAGAAATTCTAGATAGTGAAAAAGCTAATTGCTATTCGTACAGCATACTATTCTCATAAAAATGAAGAAGATATTACCAATATTAATTCATTTTTTTAGATGATCTTTAAAAAGAAAAAAATATAAACCCGAAGAAAGGATTTTTTTAATGAAAAAAACAAGCGTTAATAAATAAAAAGGGATAAATTATTAAAAAGAACTTGACTTTATTAATAACGAAATTAAAGAAATAAATAGTCTTGAAAAAGATAGAAAATTACATTTATGATTATAATAAAAAAACTATTTAAAAGCAATATGGTTTAGAAATAAAAACATTCTAATGATTTTTAAAATGTTTACATTAAATATTAAAGATGATAATACAATTTTAATGGTAATCAATTCAATTAATACAAATAACTATGAAAATGAACTAGTAGAACTCGCTAAAGAACTTCATGAAATTGTAAGATTCAAATCTGACTATTTAAATTTAAAGAATTATTTGTTAGAATTAAATAAAGAAAAAAACAATCAAAAATTTACAATTGAAAAATTGCAATTACTATACATCTACATTTCTAGTCCAAGAAAAAAATCAGCAAAAATATACTTATAAATATCTAATCAATACAGAAACAAAAAGATTTAACTTTAAAAAAACAACAATTAGTATTGAAAATGTAAGTAAAAACATTAAATGTACAGTACGACCATTTAAGTGAACTTACAGTAAAATATAAACTGCAAAATGATAAAAGTTATTATAATAAACCAAAAACTAGAAGAAGAATACATTTTAGATTTTAAAAAATGCTGATTTAGAAAAACTTACCTTTCTACAAACAAATTATGGATAAAAGCAATCTCAGAACATAGTTACGCTTTAAAATTACAAAAATAGGTGGTGATGAAATGAATCAAGATATTGAAAATTACACAAAGCAAAAGAAAATTATTAAACTAAATGCATATCTTGGTTTAATTGATATTTTTATAGCAATAACTTCCGTAGTTAAACATAACGGAGAGCTAAAATTAACATTCTTTACTCTTATGCTTCTTGGAATTACATGTTTTTACATTTGTTTTATCTTTGAGAAAATGAACACAAGAACCTCTAAAGAACTATTTAAAAAACTAGTAGATCAAAACTATATCAAGATTATTGAAAAAAGAACCGTTCTATATACAATAGACGAAGTTTTAAAAACACCTAAACTGAATTTAGAGACAAGAGACGAAGCTACAATGTTAGAAAGTGCGTTTAATAAAGTTATTGACAATACTACTGTACTTAAGAAATTTCCTAATTTAGTTGAAATTGTTAAAGTGGAGCGAAATTTTGAATATTTAAAACCATATCACAAAGTAGTAAATGAAGTTGCCGTGAGAAATACACAAAATCAAATAGTAGTTATATCTAACAGAAAAGATGTAATTACTGAGGATATATTATTATAAAAAAGTAGGTGATAATATGAAAGAAGATAGTTTATTAAATATTAAGCTTGAAGATATAGATCAATTTATTGACCTGGACTTATTTGAAGAAGAAGATGACGAAGAGTTCGACTTAATTGCTGATGACTCAACAGATAATTCAACAATACTAGCACGTAATACCCCGCAATCAGGTGCTGAAATCATAGATGAAGTTGTTAGTATAGAAAGTTCATTTGGCACTATTATGCCAGAAATAGAACCAGCAACAATTGACCTAAATGAGTATATTGAAACTAAAGATGAAACACAAAATGATGATAAACCTGAATCAATAATAACAGTTCTTAATAAAAATAAAGAAGAAATAAGTAGACTCAGAAATCAACTAGATAAATATCAGTCTACTGATTTTAGAGACGATCTTTTAAAAAAAGAAATTAAACTTCGTGGTTTAAAAACGCAAAAAGAAGTAAAACAAGCTATAAAAAGATTATATTTTTGGAAAAATAATTTGCTAAATGAAAAAGAAGTAAAAAATCATATTAATGAGCTTCTTCGAAGCGGTGAACTCATTAAAGCAAAAGACTTTGAAATACTAAGAGAAAGTTTTGACAAGAAAGAAGAAATACTATTAGAACAACAAAAATACTATATTGGAATTAAAAAGATCAGAATAGAGGATTATCATTAATGAATGATAAATATGAAAAATGACTTAGACGAAAAAAATAGCGGAACTTAAGAAATTCGATAAATTTAAAAAAAGAATATATATCATTACTGCCAATTTTTGACCCAAATTATCGTAAGAAATATAGCACAATTACCTATGAAGATTCAAAATCAGAAAAAATATTCGCTTTAACTCGAGAAAGTCTACACGACATTTTCATAAACGCTATTGATACTAACTTAATAAAAAAATACCAATTAAAAAAAGACTACATATATAAACAATAATTTAGAAAATGTTTCTAATTATAAAATAAAAGTAAATAACTTAGGTACAAGTAAAATTGTTGATCTTTATGAGTATTTACAACAAATTTTGATCAAATTTTATGAAAAAACACCAAAAAATATTCGAAAAATAGAAGTACTGAAAAATAAGCACGCATATTTAACGCACTACCCTGATGTTAGATTGCAGTTAACTAAAACAGAAATAAATATATTATTCGGTTGGTTTGATAAAAAACCATTATATGAAGATGCCAATGTTTTCAATTTTGATACAAAATTACCGATAAATGAAACTTACTGGCCAGATCCAACATCTGAAATTAGAAATCAAATCAGAAAGTGGCGTGAAGAATATTATTCAAGAAACTTCCCAACATTCTTCAATAGAAATAAACCAGAATTTGAAGGAGATTTTATTGAAGAAAATGAATGCATGGTCTACGTATCAATTTTTGATGAAAATAGTGCTGTTAAAATCGGAAGATCAGAAAACTGGCCGCACAGAAAGAGTAAATATTACTATGATTCTGATGTACAATACAACATGCTATTAGCTTGGTATATGTACGTCCCGAAACATGAAGATAAAGAAGTAACAAAATATACAATGTACTGCTTAGAAGATAAATTAAAAGAATTAGGACACAAACACTTTGAACTACTTCATGGTAAAGAATATTTTAAATCAAACAGTTTTGAGGACTCTGAAAAATTCATAAATGAAGTAAATGAAACGTTAAATAAAATGACTGTCCAAGATATACTAAAAATGCGTGATGAAAGTAAAATTAAACAATTTGCAAACAATAATAATAGAAATACAAAAGAAACAATTAAAATTTTAAGTAAACTAAGAAACGGAGAATAGTAATGAATTTAACAGACTTAAAAAACAAAGTAACTAAAGAATTAGAAAAACTAAATCTGGAAAAAATTAAAAATGAAACTACAAAGCGCGGACTTAAAGCTGCAACAACAGCAATAGATTTTGGGACAAAAGTAGTTGAAAAAGTTGGCGGAAAATTCCAGAGAAAAGAAACTGAAAAAGTCAGCGAAGATAAAAAACCTCGTAAGAAAATCAACAGAATTAGAAAATTCTAATTAACATAATTCACCCCTGGTGGGCATTGAGTGCGTTCGATTCATACTGTGAATGTAAATTTTTAAAACTGAAAGGAAAAAAGAATGGAAAAAATTACACAATTACTACAAGCATATGAACTGGAAAATATGAAATGTACAGAACTATTTGACGTTTTAGAAAAAATGCATATTACATTAACTCCAACAGGAACTCATGGACTATCAAAATACATAGAAAATGAAGTTGAAAAATATAATAATGAGCATGATGAAAAGTTAGAATTCCAATTAGACGAATTCGAAACTCATACTATAATTAGAATCTTTAAAGCTGATTATAGCATTTTAAACAGAATCATTATTAATTATATTAGGTAGGTGAAAATAATGTCAAGAAGATTTATATTAACATTAACAAATAACAAAACTAATAAAGAAGAATGGTTCCAACTATTCGGCAATCACGAATGTTATGAAACATTCATAAAATATGTCAAAACATTAGATGTTATATTTGAAGATGATGAAGAATTCCTATTCGAAAATGCACAAGTTACTGACATTAAAAAGTTAATTCAAGCAATTGACGAAACTATCTGGAATGAAATCATATCAAAATACATCAAACCAAATAAAATGAGATATGATAACTATTATTCAAGTTGTCTTGATTTTTCCAATAACTTATTAAATATAAACGGCAACGCATACTGTTCATTATTCTCAGCTGCACACCAAACATTCAACTATTCTTATATGATGATGTCTTATTCAGTTCATAAATGGTTAGAAGAAAATGGTGCAATTATAAATAAAGAAATTAATAAAATAAAACATGATTATTTCCAAGAATTAGATTATGTTAAAATAGGTGAACTTGATCCAAACTTCACATTAACAATAACAAGAGAATAGAAAAGAAGGTTAAAAATATGAAAACACCAAAAGAATACCAAGATAATTTAAAACAAGGAATTATAACTGAAGAAATGTTCACAGACTGTCTGTATTCTGTAAATAAACGTGCTAAAAATTACAGGGATAAAACACAAGAATACAAATTGCGATACAACAGACGATATCATGTTGCCGTAGACTCTCAATATGATAAAATGAATGAATTTTACGGTTTAAAAGATAGACTTTTAAAACACCTAAAACCAAAATGCATTCATAAGCAGTTTGTAGGATATGAAACAAAACGAGTTTATTCTTATCAGACAGAATATTATAATCAAAAAGGTAAAAATATCGTTTGCGAAAATTGTTATTATAACAGAGATGAAGGCGAAGTTTACTTTTATGATTATGAAACAGATATTAAAAAGTACCTTTATTTCTTGTATTATGAACTGACAACAAGGTCATTCCACACACCAATTAAAAATCCAAAAGAAAGTAATCTGGAAATTATAGAAATCGATAGTGATTTTACAACTTATGGAGAAGATCCAAAATATTTATTATCTCCGCAATTTGTTAGAAAAGTAATTGAGACTTTAGAAAAAAATTAAACTGTAAACTTATTCTAAAAAGACCAAACTATAGAATTCACAGATCGTGAACTTGACAAACTACCTAAAAAAGAAATAGAACGTCCAACAGAAAGACAAATGAATTTCATTAAAAACGTTTGTGAACTATACGATTTTGATCTTCCAGAACTTAAAACAAAAGCTAAAGCTAAAAATGGATAGGTGACATTCTAAAAGAATATAACCTAAGTGGCGATAAAAAAAGAAAGGTGAGACAGAAAAAAAGAAATAAAGATCTTTATGAAGATTTCCAAAACGGAATAACATATGAAGAACTTTCTGAAAAATATAAAATTACAGTTTCTACAGTAAAAAAACTGTAATAAAAATGTTAAAAAAAGTAGCACCTAAGTAAGTAATGCTACTTTTAATTGTCTTTATTAAATTTATTGATTATTATTCATTTAAATTATATAATAATCATATAACGTCTTTATTAAATAACGAAGGTTAATACGTACATAATTAACCTTCTAAATAAACATTATTTTTAGCGTCACGTTTTAATGACGACATCATAGAAATAGAATGTTTTATTTTTTATTTAGTCAATATCATTCTTCGACTACATCTATTATATCACAAAAAGGAGAAAATCGCATGAAAAAAATACTGAAATTATCAATTTTAATATTAACAACTATCTTTACTTTGACAGGTTGCCAATTACTACAAGACGAAGACGAAATTAAAAACAAAGTAGATGAACAAGCAACGCTACAAGAAGATATTGAAGAAACAGTGATCTCAAAAAGAACAACTGATAAAACTCTAGAAAGTACAAAAGAAGGTGAAAATAATGAAAATAAACAAACTAACTAAAGTCCTTACGGCATCAACTCTTTTAATGTCCACTTTATGGGTATCAGGTAATGATATTTTCGCAAAAGGCGGAGTATCAGGAGGTGGTAGAGGTGGAGTATCTTCAGGAGCTAGAAGTTCTTCAGTGTCACGAAGTTCTTCAAAACCTAGCTCGTCAACTAGAAGTTCAAAACCATCAGCATCACTAAACCCAAATAAACCTAATTCTAGACTAAGTAACAATAGAGTGGCAAACGGATCAGCACCAAGTAGTGTTGCAAACTTTAATCCAAATAGAAATAGTTATAACAATAACGACTACAAAGAAAGATACGGAAACTACCTACATAATAACTACTCTAGTAGTGGGTTCTTCTCAGGAAATAATATATTAAACACATTTATTTGGTTTTCATTATTTAATTCATTAACAAATAATCACCATGCAAATGCTGCAAATGAAAAACAAAAAGAATTAGTAGATAATCTAAAAAATAGTAATACACCTGTTTATATGTTAGAAATTAAAACAAAAATCAGGTGAAACCAAATATATTACAGTAACAAAAGAACAATACCAAAAAAAGTAAAAAGAAAAATGATAATATTACTATTAAAAAAACGGTGAATTAGAAATAAAAAAAGTAGGTGAACCGTAAATGACGGAAGTTGAAATAAAATTTAATGATAAAGAATTAAATGATTTAAAAAAAGTGCCAGTAAATATAAAAATTAGCCTAGAAGAACTTATTAAGAAATTAGCAAAAGATAAAGCACGTGAAATAAAGAACCCTTAGCAATACGCTAAGGGTTCTTATTCTTCGGGGTTTCCCCCGAAACCCTATAACAAGTGATGTCATATAAAATTTTAAATAAGAAAATGAGGTATATATTATGACAACAAAAATTGAATTTAATAACGTTAACGAAACACTTTTAGATGCAATACTAGATAAGCCGAAAAATGAGTTATCACAAGAAGATTTACTTACAATAAGAAATCAATTATTTAATGCATTTAAGCATAAAAAAGGTAATTTAACTAAACAAGAATTACTTATAAACCACGCAATGTATGTATTAACAGAGCCAAGATATTTTAAACCTTATGATCAACGTTCATTAGTTGAATTTACTCTTAGTTATATATTAAATTGGCTTGACGAAAATGAAGATTCAAACTTAGCAATGTCTCCAGATATTATATTTGAAAGATATTTAAAAGATAAAACACTAACATCTAATAAAAGTGAAACACTTAATTATATTCACGCGTTTTGGGATGATTTTATTGACTCTGTTGTTTTAGATGTTCCTGTAGAAAATCTTTTTGAAAAGCCAGAAGAGTTTTTACTTTCTCAAGTCTGTTACGTAAGTAGGAGAATTCTTGCACCACTTTGGGAAAGAAATTTATCTAAAACAGAATGTAAAAAGATCTTAAGTGAAATGAGCTTATATGATTTAGAAAAGATTGTTTATAGGTTCATATAATAATTGACTAATTTAAAAAAAATTTGATATATTCATATTAATTATTAGTGACACGACAGCCTGTAATCCTTGAAAAAGGTTCACTAAAGTCATTAAAAGAGAGTTTCATTAACTATCTTTTTTTTATTTTGAAGTAAGAAAGGATGTAAAATATATGCCACAATTAACATTACAAGGTAAGTATAACACAGCTACAATATACACTCATAATATCGAAGATACGGCAATCGGACAAATTATCGGAATGTTAAATGAAGTAATTACAGAAAACACAACAGTCGCAATCATGCCAGACGTTCACGCAGGTAAAGGTTCTACCATCGGTACAACAATTAAACTACCTGAAAATAAAAAAGACTGGAAAGTCTGCCCAAACGTGGTCTCTGTTGATATTGGGTGTCTTGATAAAGATACAGAGGTATTAACACCTAACGGGTGGATAAAAATAAGTCAATACAAAAACCAAAAAATATTAGTATATAAACCTAAAACAGATAAAGCTTTATTTGAAAAACCTCAAGCATATATTAAATTACCATGCTCTAAATTTTTCCACTATGCAAACAGTAAAGGTATGAACCAAATGGTATCTGAAGAGCACAGAATGCTAGTTTATAAAGGGAATAAATCAAGAGGTCGTAAACTAACCACATTATACCCGTATGAATTAAATCAATTAAAATTAGACAACTGTTACTATACAACCAAAACAACTTTTCGAGTTAACAACAAAGGTGTTGACCTAACAGATACCGAACTTCGTTTACGTGTAATGATACAAGCAGATGGTAGTATCAAACGTGGAAATTTCATAAATATGCATTTTATCAAAGAAAGAAAAATTGAAAGATGCATAAATCTTTTGAAAGAAGCTAACATAGATTACAAAATTGTAAAATACAAAAACGGGACTACTAGTATTACATTTTACGCAGACCATTTACGCCATAAAAGTTTAACTGATTTGTATTCTGCTAATGCTGAACAATTAAAAATTATAGCTGAAGAATCGCTTTTATGGGACGGATACAAAGGTTATAGATCATACTATACTACAACCCAAAAAGATGAAGCTGATTTCATCCAATATGCATTCAATGCATCTGGGACAAGAGCTAGTATTCACATAAACAAGGAAACTCGAGAAGGTAGAGAACATCACAGTCCTACGTATAACGTAATTCCAACAAAAAATGAGTATGTAGGTTATTGCACACCAATAATAGTCGATTCTGAAGACGGTTATAAGTATTGTTTCACAACATCAACAGGGTTCTTTGTTGCAAGACGTAATAATCACATTTTCACAACAGGTAACTGCTCTATGCTAGCAGTTAAACTTAAAGAGCAAAGCATTAATCTTGAAAAATTAGACAATGTTGTAAATGAACTTATCCCTGCTGGTCAGAACATTTATGATAAAGCACAAGCTGACACAAAAAGATTATACAAATTATTAGACGGTTTATCATTCCCACTAGAAGCTGAAAAACTAGATAGAGTTATACGTTCATGTGGTACATTAGGTGGTGGAAATCACTACATCAAGCTTGGAACTGATAGCAATAACCACCACTGGTTAAGTGTTCACACAGGTTCTCGTGCATTGGGTGTAATCGTTGCAACACATCACCAAAAAATCGCACAAGAATTGTTATCTGAAAATAAAAAGATAAATCAAGAAATCATTGATTATCTAACACAAAACGGTAGAACCACTGAAATCCAAGCTGCATTGAATGATTATAATAAAAATCATATCACTCCAAATTATATAAAAACTAAGAAAAGACCCGTTATCAATCCTGAACTAGCATATCTTGACGGAAAAGAATTAGATGATTATCTGAATGATGTTAAAATAGCTCAAGAATATTCAACAATCTCAAGACAACTAATTTTAAAAAGGATTTGTAACGCTATGGATTTCACCGTCGTAGATGAGTTCGAGTCAATGCATAATTATATCGATATAGACAATGGTATTATCCGTAAAGGTGCAACATCAGCACAAAACGGTGAACGCTTAATCATACCTATCAATATGCGTGACGGTTCAATCTTTGCAACAGGTAAAGGCAACACCGATTGGAACTTCTCAGCACCACACGGAGCTGGTCGAATTTTATCAAGATCAAAAGCAAAGGAACAGCTATCATTAGAGGACTATAAAGAAACAATGTCTGGGATTTATACAACAAGTATTAATGAATCCACATTGGATGAAGCACCATTCGCTTATAAACCGATAGATGAAATTCTAGAAGCGATAACAGACACAGTAACTGTTGATGAAATTATTAAACCAATATATAATTTTAAAGCTCACAGTTAAAGTAGAAAGAATCAATTATGTTTAAAAAATTATTTAAAACTATACTTTTCATCTTAATAACGTGCATAATCTTACAACACTTATTTCCAAGTAAAGCAGCAATATTTATTCATATTGGGTCACTAGCTATAGCAATACCTATTATGATAACTATTTTTGTAATATTCATTGCATCAAGACATGACGGAAGCATAAAAACAAAATATGAACCAATCGAGCTTGAACCACTTCCTGAAGATACAAGAAGTGAACATCAGAAATTCATCGACAAACAAAATGAAATTAGATTGGTCGAGAAAACTTTAGAAGGTAAAGACTTTTACGAAGATTAATTTTAGAAAGGATACAAAAAATGAGAACACTAACCACTTATCAAAAATACCAATACGAATGGCTTATTGAACAAGGATATTCCCTAGAAGACCTTATCGATTCATTAGATGACCTTCAAAAAAAAGATCCACATAATACAATAAAAGAACTATTCAAAGAATGGGAACATCACGGATTTAATAATGAACTATATGTATGTAGATCTGAATTTTATGATAATGAAATGGTAGATACTTATCTTGGTGATTTAGAAATTCCTCATGATAGTAAATTCGTGAAAGAAGGAGACACACTCCTTATCAATTTAACCGAATTAGGTATTTTCTCAGGATTATATAATAGCATATGGCTAAATGAAATACAGATGAACAAATTATTGAAGATATATTACTTGACCACACTCTAAAACCTGAAGATATTGAAATAACAGTTGATTTCAAGAAATATCTAAGTGATATTGGACTTACTTATTGTTCATATTTTGCAAATCAAATTGGTGGAAATTGGGAGGTTTATAGTACCTATTCACCGAAATATTATAACTACGAAACTGATGAAATTGTCATCTGTTGCAAAGATTGCAACGCTTTCGTACTTGATAACGCACTTGAATTTGAAAAAGAATTAGATTCAGAAGATAGATATGAAGTAGAATGTTATGACATTTATGACGGATGTCACGGTTACGAAGATTACGAGAAAAATATTACAATTAAGATAAAATAATCTGTCCTTGGTAGGTTTCAGGCAGATTCAACTCCTGCTACAGAAATTAAAATTCACAAAAAAGGATATAAAAACATGAAAACACTAGACTATTATTTAAGCCAAGATGTAAAAAGTCTTTTAAAAGAACACAAAATAAATCTTACAAATTATCATATCGATATTACTAATCCCCAAATTGACATTATCAAAATGACTAAAGAATTAAGTATTGAAATTAAATATTCATTTTCAAAACAAACAGACTATAAAAATAAAATAGTTACAATCTATGAACTTGATAACATACAAAGACAACGTTTTGATATTGCAAAGGCAATAGCACATTACATTTACAAACATGAACAAATAAAAGACACGATAACTAAAGATCAAATAAAAATTATTAACAAACGATGATGAACCTTATTTTTTTATGAATTAATTGAAAGACAAGCTAATAATTTTGCATTAAAAATTATTAATTCCTGAAAAAGTTAGTTATTGAAGTTAGAAATGACTTAGAAAAAAATAATAAAAATCATAAATTACAAACAAATGATATACAAACTTGCAGAAAAAAATTTAATGTTTCATATATAACAATGGAATATAGATTGAGAAAAATTAGATAACAAATAAGAAAGGATGCAAAAAAATTATGAAAGAATTTTTATTTTGACAATGTAGATATATTAATAAATCACTTATTATACAAATATAAAGAACTTCCTCCGTTGAAATTACAAAAAAACTTGTATTTCTTATTTGCTTTTTATTCTGGAAACTATCAAGTAAAAGAAAAAGAAGGTATTAGCGAGGTTTCATATTCATATCCTAGATATTTATTTAATGCTGATTTTGAAGCATGGGCATATGGTCCAGTTATAAGAGAGGTTTATAACAAAAATAAAAACAATGGTTATTCTGCCAAAAAATTTGAATTTGATATGAACTCTACAATAGACAAAGAAATCAGTAATTTTATCGATGACGTTTCTGAAATGATTATGAATAAGTCCGATTTCGCACTTGTAGACAGAAGCCATGAAGATCAAGTATGGAAAAATGCTATTAAACAAGGAAATTCTACACCTATGAAAAAAAAAGATATTGAGAATGAATACAGAGAAATTTTTCACAATATTTATTAAAAATAAGAAAGGATGCAAAAATTATGGCACATCAATCAGCAGCATTTGCAGAAGTAATAATCTCTACAAAAAATAAAGAAGACTTACAAGATTTCATTTACCTACAATTATTATCAGAAAAAGGTCAACCATATAACACAACATTACTTGAAGTATTTGACTTTGGTCGTGTCGACAAAGAAAAAGTATTCAACATACTAGAACCTCTTATCACTAAAAATGAAGATAATTACCAAGTAGAGTTGCGCGTTAATGGTACAGGTCGTTGGTCTTTCAGGCGTAACATTGAGTGGTTCTTCGAACAAGCATTAACCGAAGACTATAAAGATGAAAATATCAATAAAATCCGCAATCGACTAGAAAAAGTAAAACTTGAAGCTATCTTTGATATTATCGATTTTGAAGCAAGTTCAGATTATATTGATAACTCTATCTATAAAATCGAGAGCTTCAATGGCGAACATACACTTACAACACTAGAAGAAGAATTTCATAATTATAATGCAGAAAATCTAATGAAATTCGAATATTGTGATTGGGCAATTGACAAAAAATATGCACTTGATTATTTAGAAGAATTTAAACAAGAAGCGAAAGATTCAGAGTTACCACAACAATTATTAGAAGATAATGAAAAACTTCGCAAAGTATTATCAAAATTAGACGATACTATTTACACAGAATTTGATGAATTTATTGTTCAAATTTTTAGAAAACCTATAATTGTAACTTAAAAATTCTTATAAATCATCAAAGATCAACCATAATTAAAAACAAAAATAATCTGTCCCTGATGGGTTTCAAGCAGGTTCAATTCCTGATACAGAGATAACAGAAAACAAGAAAGGATACAAGAAATTATGATAACTCAACTAACAGTAATTGAGGAAGTAATAATCCCTACAAAAACACAAAAAAAGACTTTGTTTACTTACAATTATTATCAGAAAAAAATGAAAAAGAAATGTTAATTGAAATAATATTAAGAAACAGAATTGAATAAAGGTATGAGAAAAATGAAACTAAAAAGACATTTATAGTTTATTGTATGATAAAACAAATTTAGAAATTGAAAAAAATAATATAAAAATATTTTTAAATTCAACTTATAAATATTTAAACGGTTATGGTATTTTCGAAAAAAAGAAAAAAACTATTATTATTGATGAGTTTGAAACGTTCATGATTAATAATAAATTATTATTAGATAGTGAGGTAGTTGGTCTAGGCTCTTATGAAGTAACTGATTCTTCTGAATTACATGTAGCAACTGTAATATTTATAGATGTAGAATGATTTTTTTAACGTTTTTAGCTATGGTAAAAAAACATCAATGATATCCACGATAAGCAAAAAAACTGTAAAAATTTGAGGCTACTTTTTAATCTTCATGATTATTATTATGCATATTCAAAACCAATTGATAATTCTGTTTATAAAATTGAAAGCTTTTAACGGTAATAATATTCTGACAGAATAAAAAAATAATTAAAACAAGAAAGGATACAATAATTATGGTAAATCAAGCAGCAACATTTGTTACAATAATAATTTCTACAAAAAATAAAGAAGACTTAAAAAGACTTCATGTATTTACAATTATTATCAAACAAGATTCCCTGCGTTTTTTTAACTATAGTAAAATCAATAAAGAAAAAAAGTGGTCAACTTCTTAGATACACTAATCACAAAAAAATGAACAAAAAAATATCAAGTGGAATCACGCATCGATATCATAGATCCCTGAGGCATTTAGAACCAATATTGAATTATTTTTCGAAAAAATACTAACCAAAGAATATGAAGATGAAAATATCAATGACATCCGAGATAGGCTAAAAGCAGTAAAACTTGAGGCTACTTTTGATCTTCGTAATTATGATACATATTCAAAAAGGCATCGATAAAATTGTTTATAAAGTTGAAAATTTTAATGGAAAAAATATTCTAACAACAATAAAAGAATAAGAAAGGATACGACACATTATGGCAAATCAATCAGACGCATTTGGGAAAGTAATTATCTCAACAAAAAATAAAGAAGACTTAAAAGACTTCATTTACTTACAACGATTATCAGACAACGATGCAGAATACAACACAACATTACTTGAAGTTTTTAATTTCGGTAAAGTAAATAAAGAAAAAGTATTTGAAATATTAGAACCACTTATCACAAAAGACGAAGACAACTATCAAGTAGAATTAAGCATCAATGGCACAGGATATTGGTGTTTCAAACGTAATATTAAATCGTTCTTTGAACAACCACTAACAGAAGACTATAAAGATGAAACTATTAATTCGATCAGAGATAGGCTAGAAACTATAAAACTAGAAGCTATTTTTGATATTATTGATTTTGAAGCAGGAGCAGCGTATATTGATAATTCTGTATATAAAATCGAAAGTTACAATCGCGAACACAAACTTACAACACTTGAAGAAGTATTTTATGAATATAATGCAAAAAATCTAATGAAATTCAAATATTGTGATTGGGCAATTGATAGAAAATACGCATTAGAAAATTTAGAAGAATTTAAACAAAATGCAAAAAATTCTGAACTACCTCAAGAATTATTAGAAGACAACGAAAAACTTCGTAAAACATTAGCAAAGTTAGACGATACTGTTTATACGAATTACGACACATTTATTGACGACATTATAGAAAGGATGTAGAATATGATAAGTTTTAAATTTATTGCAACTGACGGTAAAACAAGAGTTATTAGATCAGAAAGAAATTATGACTCACTAATCCAAGTATTAGAAGAAAAAATGAATAAAAAACCTTGGTACCAAAAAGATTTTGAGGCAATTGAAGTACGTGATAAAGAAAACAAAATCAATTTCAATCTTTATGATTATGATAATTACACTGATGTTGATATCATCATAAGCGCTTTAGAAGATTTCAAACGCTCTGAGCTAACATTCAGCGACTTTATTGAGCTGCAAAAACAAATAGGTTCATTTGTTGTATTTGATGACATATCGATTTATGAATCAATCGATGAAGTCTTGGAAGAAGAACTAGAATACCATACAATCAGTCTAGAATACGAGCTAAAGGGGCATAATGATGATGCATTTAACTATAAAAAGATATTCAATATAGAATATCTAAAAGATCTAATTCTAAATGCCGATAACGTACTTATAACAGAAAACGGGTATATCGTTATCTCAGACAGACATTAAAGAAAGGTAGTAAAATTATGAAATACATAGACATAGCAAACCCAGCCATTTTAGAACAATTACAAGAAAACAACATAGATATTTCAAATTTTGAAGTAACAAACGGCGAATATGTTGATATAAGAAAATTCATAAAGGAATTTACACCATTTAAAATAAAAGAAGAACCTATGCATCAATATGAAAGCAAAATCGAAGATAATAATATAATCATCAATAGCTGTAACAACGAAGATACAAAACGATTCTTAATCGCATACGAATTCGTAAAAACATTATCAAAAACTACAAAACAAGAAAATAACGGATTTACAGGCTTGAATAGATTTCTTCAAAGTTTCCTTGGTAAACAACACGCAACAAGCCTGCTACTTCCAGATGACTTACGAGACAAGCTTATAAAAAAAATAATTCATGAAGAAGGTTTTGAAGATAAAATTATAACAGATTCGATAAAAAGAGTTATTGTTCGTAAACTATCAGAAAAAGCAATTATACCTATAGCATTAGCTATTAGTAAAGTTGAACGTTATCAATTTTAACAGAAAGATGAAAACATGTGCAAATTAATATTAAATATGACATATACAACCGAAAAATTTGACATTGAACCATCACTAGATGATATAATTAAGGTACTAGAAGACTTCGATCAAGAAGATACAATCGGGGACATGATTATCAAAGAAGACAACATAGAACTAATGAACAAATTCTTCTTATGCGACGAGATAAGTAATATTGTAAGTACCCTGGAATGGTTCAAATCACAAAACGTGACATTTAATGATTTCATAGAAATCCAGAATAATGCAGCAATTCCAGCAATGGAAGACAATACATGTGTTTATAAATCCATTGATGATTTTCTGGAATATGCATTATCACCAAATCCATTCCAATTCATGCAAGGATAACCCTTATATCCAGACTTACAAAATAAAGATGTAAACAAATATTACAACGTAGAAAAAATTAAAGATGACCTTATAAAAGGTACTCATAACGCTTTTGTTATAGAAAGCGGAAATATATTATTATAGAAAGTAGACGGTGAAAGAAATGAACCCTAAAGTAATAAAATTCATTACCAACACACTAATAGCGCTTAGTGTAGTTGCTATTGGATTTTGTGTATTCATTGCACATATTATATTATCAGCATTTGAGGATTAGAAAGCAGGTAAATTATGGATAACTTTATTATTGTACGCAATTTTAAAAATGATAATTTAAGCATTATGTTAAAAGACGAATATCAAAGTAATATATATAAATACGAAGCAATCGCATCAGAAAATACATTCGAAAAAGCTCAACAATTAATGTCCTACATTCAAAAAGTTGGAATTCAAAAATATTTTCAAGAAATTCTTGAAAGAAAGGCGGTATCAAATGACTAAAGCAGACACAATTTTTAAAAGAAATATAGAAAACATTCTAAAGCACGGCACTATGAGTGGTGACGCTCGCCCGGTATACAGTAACGGGGAAAAAGCTAACTCTAAATACTTAACACAAGTATGTGACACCTATGATTTATCAAAAGGTGAATTTCCTATCACAACACTTAGGCAAATTCCAATCAAGTCAGCTATTAAAGAAATCTTCTGGATTTATCAAGATCAAAGTAATGAACTTAGTATTTTAGAAGATAAATATAATGTAAAATACTGGAGACCATGGGAAGTTTCGGGTACTGGTACAATTGGTAAAAGGTACGGTGCAGTAGTTAGAGAACATAAAATTATAGATAAAATCTTAGAAGAGCTTGCAAAAAACCCTTGGAATAGAAGAAATGTTATCTCACTATGGGACTATGAAGCTTTCAAAGAAACTGACGGGTTACTACCATGTGCATATAACATCATGTTTGATGTGAGACAAATTGATGACACGATGTATTTAGATTGTACCTTAACACAAAGAAGTAATGATATGCTTGTGGCTCACCACATTAATTCAATCCAATATGTAGCCTTACAGATGATGATAGCTTGTCACTTTGGTTGGAAAGTTGGTAAATTCTGTTACTTCGTTAACAACCTACATATTTACAACAATCAGTTCGAACAAGCTAACGAAATATTATCTCGTACAGGTAAAGAATGTAGTCCAAAATTAGTTTTAAATTGTAAACCTAAAACTAACTTTTATGATATTAAACCCGAAGATTTCGAATTAATTGATTATGAATATAATGTACCTCAATTAAAATTCGATCTGGCCATTTAGGTGGTTATTATGAACAACTTAGAGCAATTTATAATCAAGAACTTCACAGCACCTAACTGGTTTATCTATCTTATTGCAATATGTATACCAATAATAATACTTGGTATAATTTCAGAGCTATTCAAGATTGACAAAATCTCAGAAAAAAAGCCAAGAATTAATTTCATATTCAATACATCATGTATTGTGCTACCACTACTAGCAGTACTAGTAACTTATTATATTAAACCAGAATATAAAACCCTAGAATCACTAAACCGACATTATAACATCTTAATCACAGAAGGTGATGGTAAAATTCTTTTAAAATATGATTTAAAAGAAAATAAAATTCTTCTTAGTGATAATAGAACATTAATTATCAGAAAAGAAAGAACGGGCAACGAAGACAAATACTATGCTAAAATTAGCAATAAAGAAATAGAAACAACGCTAAAAGAAATTAAAGATGTTGTTGAAAAATCTAAAAACAAAAAAATCGAAGAAAAATTGACATTGAAAGATTTAGGTGATCATAATGATTAGTAATATATTTGAACATATTTTAGAATTATTTAGTTTCTTTGGTCCAAGAAAACCAATTGATTATAAAACTCCCGAAAGCGATAAAGAAGCTTTTAAACAAGATGCAAAAGCTATTGCTGAAGATTTTAAACAAGTAAGTGAAGACTTGAAATTAACAGCGGAAAATTTTTTATCAAAATACAAATAAAACAACTATCCTGTTTCTGGTGAACTTAGAGTACGTTCGATTCGTACTACAGGAATTTTCATAATATAAGAAAGGATAATGAAAAATGAAACAATCATTTAAGGAAATTATAGAACAAATTAAAAATGGAGAAATTAAATTCCCTTATTCAGATACACTATTTGAAGAATACTCACCAGAAAATGTTGAACAACTAATCTACATTACAGCTTATAACTATATTGTTGACTTAGTAGAAAGCTACGACTCTTATGTGACGGACTGCTCTTTTAGAACTAAAGGTAGTGATACGCCAATAAAAAAACTAATAAACAAAGACATAAAATCAACAGGTGTATATTTTAATATTGAAGCACCTAATGATAGTTGGCTTTATGTAGAAGTGGATTTTCCAGAATACAACGAAGAAACAGATTTTAAAGAATATATCAATAAATTATTCACTTTAATTGATAATAGATCAGTCGAACGCTGCCTAGAATTTAGTGCAGATGAAGAGTTCAATGAATTATGGAATAGAAATTCTCAATATAGTGCAAGAGATTTCTTAGAATCACTAGACGGTGACGAAACATTCTTTAGAGAATTTGCAGATAAAGTAAAAGGGGAAAGAATTTATGGCAGACTATATCGTCGCTAAAAGTGCTGAGCTATCAAAACGATATGAAGCACGTTATGTTATTGTCAATGAAGAAACTGGTGAAATTCTAGATGACGCAAACGGTTATGGATATAAAAGCATTCAAGCAGCGCATAAAAGTTGGGCGTACAAAAGTAAACCAAAAGAAGAAAAAGACATACAAAATAAACAATACCTAATCGTTATGAACTGGATGAAGGAAAATAAGAAGATTGTAAGTGGACTTGAAGACATCTATTTCTACGCTTTTAAAGACGGCGTAGAAGTTACAAATAAAGACGTAGAAGAAGTTATTGGAAAGCACGAAGAATTCACAACAAAACAATTCCTTTATGTTTACAAAAATTGCAACCAGGTTAAACGTAATCTCCGTAAAGCTTGTTTAATCGAAGAAAGAAAGTATAACAAAAAAAAGAAGAAGAAAATAATTAAACAGATTTTTAATGAAAGGTTACAAATATGGAACAATACATTAACGAATTTTTAAATAAATTATCTGAAACATTAACAGAAAATGATTTAGCACTAATTTTAGAAGACACCGACGAAAGTATCAATTTATTTGATGAAAAATACTTCGATATCTATATTTATGATAAAATTTCACTATTATCATTTAATGAAATTGAACAAAAAGATTTCGAAGAAACAGGATATTATAAAACAAATGACGGGAAATTCATCATGAGTCAGGGACTTTTCTAGAGGTCGTTAGCATACGCTAACAATTTTCTTAGGGTTTTACCCTAAACCCCTTAAATTTCAAAATACATCTTTTTTATCAATAATGGTCTATATATAGACTTTAAATTAAACAGAAAGGTTCAAAAATTATGGAACAAAATAAAACAATACATGTCATTTTATTTAAAAGTAGAAATAAAGATAATAAACATATTGAAGGATTCAAAGAACGCAGTAATTCTTTTATTTCAAGTAAATCATATTCTGAATTATTACCTGACTTTAAAGCTTTTGTAGAAAGGTGTTACAGGAGAGTTATGTAGAATGTATATGTCAGTAAACCCAAGAAGTAACTCTAAAACTTTTAAAGCATTACAACACAAAATGATTGACAGTGAATTTGATTTATCAACGCTACCGCAAAAAGTTGCTTCAATTGCTGTATTAAAAGGTAACGCTGATGATTCAAAAAATCTCAAATGGTTATTTGACTTTGACCCAATTCCTAACACTGACATTAAAGAATCTGTAAAAGACTTCGTAGAAGATATTAAAAATTGTTACGAAAATACTCAGCGTAAAGATGATGCACCAATTGATATTGAAATCCGCAAAACTCTTAATGGTTATGCTATTATTGTAGATAGACGTTTTGATACTCGCAGATTACTTAATAAGTGGAAAAATACCGAATTAAAACGTGACGCAATGTTATGTTGCAATTGGGATACTAAAAAATAAACGGAGGTGAGAATTTTATGAAATTTATTAAATTAGAAAGCATCTATGGTGGTTCATTTTGCATAAATATTAAAGATATTATTTTTATTGAACAATATAATAAAAGTAGTAATTATGCTAAAATACATATAAGACATTTAAATGATCATGAATGTTGGTTAATTTCAGAAGAATCGCCTGAAGAAGTTTATGAAATGCTAGTAAAATTAACAAAATAAACACTAAATCATCCCTGGTGGGTAACGAGCACGTTCGATTCGTGCTATGATTATATTAAAGGAGAAAAACAATGAAAAAAGAATACCCAAGAATATTTACTATCGCAAGAAAGCATGGTTTCAACGAAACATACGATAATAATAGTAATTCACTAGAATTCGAAAATGAAAAATTATACATTATATATCGAACTTAAAGATGAATTATTTTATGCATATATTGTTGATGAATATTCCCTAGACCAAATTGCTAAAAATTTTAACATATGATTATGTATCATTTCAATATGAACTAGAAAAAAATACTTAAAAAAAAATTGGAGCCGAAAGATGAAATATAAATTATTAGAAAGAAATTTTGAACATATTTTAGATGAAATATATTCATATCGTAATGATCCGCATGATATGGAATATTTTGTATCAATTTATTTTGACGAAGACGAAAATCCTCATATTTTAATAGATGATGCATGGTCTTTAGGTTATACAATTCAAATTTATGATTTTCAAGTAGAAGATATCAAAAGACTTATCAAAAGATGAATTAAGAGAAATGCTACAGATACAACTCAATCGAACAATCGAATCTGTAACAAATAAATTAGAAATACTAATTACAAAAAAACTAAAGATTTCGTAAAGAATAATATTAACGATATTATAGAAGACGCTAAAATCTACCACCAACATAACGCTACTTATTACTTAGCATTAGGTTATATCAATGAACAATTATACTATCACTTTGATACAATTACAGAAAAATGCATATCTTTACGAAATTTATGATACTGAAGAAGATATCGATCGAGACAATCTTATTAGAATGAGATTAATGGACAATATGAATTCTCAAATATCAAGGTGGAAAATTGCATTAGAATATCTTAAGTAGGTGAAAAATTATGAAATCGAAACAAAATATAATCGATGTTGCAAAAATACATAATAAAAATACGCAAATGACAACAATCATCATTTATCGGTTTTTAAACTTGAAAAATTTATTATATTACATTAACATATATTCATTGATTGAAACAAATGAACTGATGTTCGACTCGCAAGTTGAAATCACAGATTATGGTATCAGATACCCTGAAATTAAAACCTATTTTGGTCGGCTAGATTATATGCATATGTGGCATAAAGATGTATACTATGAATTTACATCTATATGGGACTATAAAGAAGTGTCATATAAAGACACATTGACTAATGACGATAAAAATTGTACACACCGTTTTTAGAAAAAAATTAATAGAGATTCCTGAAATTTACGTGCAAGATCTTATTAGAAGCCAAGGTCCTTACATTACTGCGAAAAAAGAAATAACATACCAATATCATATGAAATGTTATATAATTATTTCAAAGAATGAATATAAAAGAAAGGTCATAAAAAATGAAAGCATACAAAAAGTTATTTGATGAATTATCAATATTATCTGAAAAATACAATTGTTCAGTAAACATACCAGTAAAATTTCAAACTGGTAAATTAACATTCAACGCTAACGACATCAAAATTATACACACAGATAAAAATAAAACAAAAAACATACTTGATGATCTTAACACAATACTTACTGATCTTCACGAAATTGAACCAGAAAATGAAAAGTTAGATGTTTTCATCATGATAATTCTAAACCAAGATGAGACGATGAAAGTTACCGCAATGATTGCAAAATAATAGAAAGGATACAAAATATTATGACAAACACATCAACAGCATACGGTACAGTAATTTTATATGCAAATTCAAAAACGTGATATTATGGATTTTTATTAAATTGCAAAAAGAATCCGAGAAAAAAAGAAGAATATAAAAACAACAATACTTCCACCAAAAAGAACTAGATAAAAAAATATTACTCCTCATAAAGAAGGATATACAATCACATTAGATATTCATGGAACAAGTTCACTGACATTTGATTTCAATATGGAATACTTTTTTTCAAAAAAATCCATTTCGCACACCATTTGAAGAAATTGAACTAAGTCTATTACAAAAAAGACTTAAATCAAAAAAAGTTTTGCAGCTGATTTTCATATTATAAACTACTCACCTAGTCTTAAATTCTTATCTGAAGTCAAATTTGTAACAATATGGGAGCACACTAAAACAGAATTTTACTCATATTATGAAGAATCAGAAGACTATACAGCAGCAAACTGCAGAGAAATTGGGTTATATAACGACCCTTACGACCCAGATTTCGCATTAAGACATTTTAATGAATTTATATTAAAGGTTAGAAGAAAATATAATTCAACTAATGACGAAAAACTAAAAGAAATTTTAATCGACATTATAGATAACAAAGTAAATACCCAAGAACAAATTAAAACAATGCATTCCGAGGTATCACATGATTTTGAAGAATTTTTGAATAAATTACTTTTAAAAATATATCAACTAAATTTTTTTAAATAAAGAAAGGATACAAAAACACTATGGCAAATATATCATCAGCATTTGGAACTTGCTACTTACGAGCAAAATCAAAACAAGACATTTTAGACTTTATCAAATTACAACAAGTATCGGAAGAATTTGTAATTGAATACGAAACAAACCTGTATCCAGATAATAACCCAGAAGAACAAATCACAGAAGAAGATGAGGGATTCTATGAGCTAGCAATGAGTATCGACGGTTCTGGACGTTGGACATTTAATTACAATATGGAAGGATTCTTTAATTTCCCTTTTAATCGTGAATTTAAAGATGAAAAAAATTAACCCAATTACAAGAACAACTTAAACAAAAAAAGAATTTATCGCACAATTTAATATCATTGACTATGAAGGTGGGCAAGGATTCTTATCTGAAGGTGAATATGTAACTACATGGAAAGACGGAAAATCTAATTTCGACATTTGTTCAGAAAATACAGTAGACTACACTGCTGAAAATTGTAGATTATTTGAACTCCACGACGACCCTTACGATAGTGGATACGCACTAAAAACACTTCGATAAGTTCATGCAAAAAAAGTTAAAGAAGAATATAAAACAACAAAAAGATGATAAATACAAAGAAGATTTAAAAATATATTCTAGATAACCCAGAGCATACTAAAGAACAATTAGAAGACCTTGGTATGCCTGTTTATTGGGATTTTGAAGAATTTATTTATGAGTTTATTTCAGAGTATGAAAGGATATAATCTTATGGAAAAGACAATTGCCCAAAAAGCATTTCAGAATAAACAAGTAGTATTTGAAATACTTCACGTCATAGAAAATCCTGATACATTTTTATACAAAAAAGATTTTAGAAATTTCCTTTCATACCTAAATGATAATGAACTAGAATATATTATGAGCAAAACGTTCAATCAAGACACATTTATAAAAAAATTATTGCTTAATACAAAACAATAAAGATATTAACCATATTGATGAACTAGTACCATTAGGTATTCAAGTCGCAGTAGAAGGTGCTAAAATGCAAGACCACACACCTATGAGTATGTGTATCAATTGGAATGCTCAAAATTATTTTGATTTTTACTACGACGAATTAGTTTATAGATATTTAAATGCAAATGAATCAAAAAAACCTTGTAGAAAGAATTAACAATATATTCTTTTTACGCTTATATTAATAAATAAGGTGATAATAAATGACAATATTAAAACTAACTGAACATATTATTCATCAGCCTGAAAAAAATAAAAATTATCCAATTAGACAGCGCTGATATTTACAAAAATTTACTTAACTGAACCTAATGTTAAATGTAACAAAAAAATGATCCATTCTTTACAACATTTACACTCAATAAAATGCCACTACCTGTCATATTCGGTTCTGAAATAATATTATTAAACGGTAAAGTGGTTCATGTAAAAAGAAGATCCGCTACAAATTAAAAAAATCTAATAGAAGAAAGACCTATGCCATTAGACACACCTTATAAAAACCAAAGAAACCGAATATAACACGTTTCTATATAATGAGAGAAAGAAATACGAATTTGATGAAAAAGTAATTATACCAATTTTTTTATTAATATTTATTATAACTTTCTTAACACTTCTATACATAAACTCTGACACTTTTATCGCAAACATGAAAAAAATTTATTTATGAATTTTTTTAGAAAAATATGAAAGGATATAAAAAAACAATGAGTTCTGCATTAATTATAACAAATAATTTATACAATAAACCTATTAACGCAATGCATTATGGTTGGAGTGGATCTACTCCAGCTGCAATTGCTGAATTACAAAATATTATAACGTACATGAGGTGTAATGAAAAAATCAACACTAAAGATGAACTCAACTGTTTATTATTTGGATTATCAAAAGGTGTTGACAAGTATTACAAAAATTCATTAGAATACATTAAAAAATTCAATTTTGGTAATGATGAATCAGAATTCTATTCATCAAAATTAAAACCAACTAGAGCTAAAATTATTTTCACAGAAGATGAAATTGAAACATGTCAAAATTACGCAACACATCATATCGAAATTGATTGGAAGATCACTAATGGTACATTAGATGTAGATAATTCAACAGTAACAATCCAAAGTCTTTTAGAACCTCATCAAGGGAAAGTTAAACCTGATAAGTTAGTGAAAATTCCACTGAGAACAAAAATCTCAGATTTAAATGAGCTTATCGAACAATTAGAAAAAGCTTACTGAGACGATTTATACCTAACAAATGGCGATTACATATATGAACTTGTCCTATAAAGCTATTAATAACAATGAAAGGATATAAGAATTATGGCATACGAATCAACAGCATTTGGAACATGCTACCTAAGAGCAAAAACTAAAGAAGATATTATGAATTTTTTCGACCTACAAGCTGCCGCTGAACGTTACATTTGGCACGACACTACATTAGAATTACCTGATGATTACGAAAATGCATTCATTAAAAACGAAAGACGGATTATATGAATTAAAAACTTACAATTTACGGTTATGGTGTAGACAACTTCACAGAAAAATATGAAAAAATTCTTTGTATCACCACTTTCTAAAGATTTTGGTAACCCATATTTAGCTGAAACTCAGGAAAAACTGTATGATAAATACCTAGAAGCCGAATTTGATATTGTAGATTATGAAGAATCAGCTAATTTTATAACTGATGGTCGTTATATCAATAAATTTGAAAAATCGTATTTCGACTTTCGATACATTAGAAAAAAATCGAAATGGACTTCAATGCTACAAATTGTAGAAAATATGACATCTATTTAGAGCCATACGATAGCGACTACGCATTAGATAATTTTGATGACTTTATGGAATGTGTTAAAGATAAATATGAAGAATTTGGATCAGATGAAATCCTTCAAAACATGATAGAATATCCTGAACACACTAAAAAACAATTAGAAAAATACTCAATGCCAGTTTATGACGGATTTGACACATTTATTTACGAATTCGCTGAAGTTTACGAAGAAATTTAACGAAAGGATAAAGTTATGTACAACATTTTAACAACCCCTCCAAAATTCAAAATCATAAAAACAGGTGAAATTCTAGATATTACAAGAATTGACCACAGTACCGGAACAATTATCGGAAGTGACGGAACACAATATTCCGAAGGTGAATATGTGTTAAAACCATTCACTGGTAAGGTTGATCGTAATGGTGAAAAAATTTACTACGGTGACTTTCTAACAGATGAAGGTTTCTTCGGTCACGATTATCCTGATTACGGAGAAATCGTATGGGATAAGGTGGATCGAGAATACTGTATCTCTTGGGATATGGAAAGTATTACTGAAACAATCAATTGCTCAGAAGAATATGTTCTATCTAATCCACCATGTTACGACGACTTCGAAGAAGATGAATAGAAATTTCGGACCAAATATGTTATAATTAATACATCACCATGTGGATTTGGGAGGTATATAAATATATAAATTTTAAATTTATATACCGAGTTCAGAACTATAATTCTGAGCGATTCCAAATAAATTTTTTAATTACACAGTAGAATATTTAAAATAATTATGTTATAATAAACATATCGCTATTGGGCGAAATACAATAATAAACATATCATATGTTGTTATGCAATTAGTCACGACCCTATCCATGTGGATATTCGTGGCTATTATTTTATATTAAAAGAAAGGGCACTATCATAATGAATAATTACCTAAAACAAAGAAAACGCGAACTTGAAAAAGAATTAGCAGAAGTTAACACTCAGTTAGCTAATCAATCAAAACTTGATGAAACACTTGAAATAGTTGCGGCAAAACTAAAAAAAGTGCAAGAAATGCTCCCAGCACTTGGTTTAGAAATTCACCACAATCCCTACAATAATACATTATGTATTAAGGAATATGCATTAAATAACAGTCTTAAATATTATACACACAACATTGATTTCAATAATCTTGAAAAAAGTTTATCAATATTTGACGACATGTTGAACAACCCAGATAAATACATCGAGCGTTATAAAATCGTTACAAGACTGATTAACAAAATCGAAATAAAAGAGGCTTATGTAATTTCTGGTTCGGTTATTTACTTTAATACAGAAACAATCCCCACAGACGCTAATGGTCATGCTTATCAAAGAACTGAAGCACGATGTGTATTCACCGAAGATAATTATCTTAACGTGAAGTTTCATGTTATGTATGAACAAACTGACGATATTTCAGAAAGTTACGAAGTTACATTAGATGGTTCTAAATTCAAGGTACATGTTCACCTTGAAGACCTTGACTCATTAGATTTCACAAATGATTATGAATGTAAATTAGAAAACGTTAATCCAAAAGATTTACCATCTATTATTAAGAAATTAAAGAACGCAACTTGTAATCATAGTGTTGTTGTTGATTTTAAAGATGTTGTGAGTGGATATTAATATGAGTAATTTAAGCCCATTACGCTACCCGGGTGGTAAAAATAAAATTTACAATAAGGTTTTAGATATTCTAAAACCTTACAATCCAACCATCTACATAGAACCGTTCGCAGGTGGAGCTAGCTTACCGATTAGACTTCTCCATAATAATGAAATTGAGAAAATCATAATTAATGATTACGATAAATCTGTTTATGCATTTTGGTACTCTGTTTTAAACCATACTGACGAATTTATAAAACTTATTGAAAATGAGCCTATTACAATAGAAAATTGGCATAAACACAAAGCTATCTTAAAAAATAAAGAAAATGAACCTAACCTTTTAAAGTTAGGTTTTTCTATGTTATACTTAAATAGAACCAATCGTTCAGGGATACTTAATGCTGGTGTTATTGGCGGATTAAAACAAGATGGTAATTATAAGCTAGATTGTCGGTTCAATAAAGATAAGATTATCGAAAAAATTAAACTTATTGGTGAAATGAGAGACCAAATCGAATTATACAATATGGACGTAAATAAATTCGTTACGACAATTGTTCCAAAAGTTGATAATTCTTTCACATTCTTTGACCCTCCCTATTACCACAAGGGTAAGTCGTTATATCCTGAATTTTTCACGCAAGATGATCATATCACATTACGTGATACGATAGAAAAATGGATGAAAAATAAAAATTGGATAATTACGTACGATAATGCAGATGAAATAAAGAATCTGTATTCGGATTATGTAATCGAAGAATTTTCAATGCATCATTCAGCAGCTAATAAAGGACAAGCTACTGAGATTATGATTTATTCAAATGAGGTGAAATAAGATGCCACAATTAAACAAAATAATAGAACGCATTAAAAATGATGAAATACAATTCTACGGATCAGACATTATCCTTGATAAATATGACATTAATAATATTAATCATTTAACATGTGCAACCATAATCAACTATTTAGAAAACGAAAGTAAACAAGATTCACAAATTGCAATATATGAACACACATTCGAATGCCCTAATACCCCATTTACAGATTCATTAACCATAGAAGAGTTACTAGACACGAACAAAGAATGTTACGATCTAGAGTCACAAAGACTTCACATATGGTTACCCATTACAATAACTTTTCCAAAGTATAAAAATGAAGATTATGAAAAATATATCGAGAATGTTATCAAAGAAGTAAAACAGCAAACTGATGTTGCAGTCGGGAATTTTGATCCAGAAGATTATTTTGAAGATGTTTATTTTCCTGGTGGAAATTTTGGGGCACGAGAAAGTTTAGTGCAATTAGATAAAACAAGAGAGGACTTCATTGCATTTGCGGAAAGTCTAAACTAAAATAAAAAACCATTTCTGGTGAACTTAGAGTACGTTCGATTCGTACTATGGTTATATAATATAAAGAAAGGATACAAACGATTATGACTATGTTAAATTTTGCAAATCACATACTAGCTGTAGCTTACGAAAATAATCTATCAGTTAGCAATTTACACTTACAAAAAGTAATGTATTTCGCAATGCGAGAGCAAAAAGACAACCATGAGCTGTTATCTGAAATATATGACGACCCTTTTTACATCTGGCGTTATGGTCCAACAGTTCCTTCAATATATAAAAAATATAGTGGATATGGTTCAAGAGCTATTATTGAAAAAGGCGAGAGAAATAGTAAATATAATATTTTTGATAATGTTATAATAGAATTATTAGATAAAGAACCATTCTCATTAGTAGATCAAAGTCGTGAACATAATTATTGGTTATCAAATAAAGATAAAATAATTAAAGGTAAGAGCGAAATTGAGTATAAATTGGAGGATGTTTTAAATGAATAATTTAATTTCAAAATCAATAATTCTGACTGATGAAGAATATAGAAACGTAATAACGACGGAAACAAATAATTTATCACACATATTATTAGTATTGATATTTTTTCTAACAGTCTTTGCTATTACTTATTACTTATCAAAAAAATATATCGATCTTATTGCATGGATTGTATCTATTATTGCATGTATGATTTCAGCACTATCATTCCTAGTTTTTATCATATCACTAGCCTGGCTACTTATATTCAAAATAAATAGCCAACCTGGAAAAACAATGGTTCAAGAACCCGTACCAATTACTGAAATCAAGAATCATATTAAAATTGAAAATAATAGATTGACTATTAATCCATTACCTGAAAACTATCAGTACCAAAATAAAACATTAGATAAAATTAAGCCACATGATTTTAAAATCGATGATGTCTATAGAGAATCAAATGTAAAATTAATTGATAGTAATAACAACATTTATGAAATTACTCACGAACAATTAGAAGAACTTAAGAAATAAAAGAAAGGAAGTTTACTATGAATATGCTAAATTTTGCAAATCACATATTGGCAATAGCTTATGAAAACAATTTATCTATAAGCAATCAGCAATTACACAAAGTAATGTATTTCGCAATGATAGACCAAAAAGACAACTATGACTTATTAGCTCAAATGTATGACGAACCATTTTATATTTGGCGTTATGGTCCAGTGATTCCCAAAATTTATAGAAAATATAGAATCTACGGGGCTAGTTCAATAATAGACAAAGGCAAACGAAATAGCAAGTATTCTATTTTTGATGAATCTATAATTAAGTTACTACACGAAGAACCACATTCATTAATAGATGAAAGCCGTAAACATACTCATTGGCTATCAAATAAAGATAAAATAATTAAAGGTACTAGCAATGTTAAATATAGCTTAAATGACGTTTTAAATGGGGCAAACTAATGATAAAAATCTACGCTTTTTGCGGCATGGGAAAAACTACATTATCTAATAAATATGATTATATCGATGACGATATGTATTACCCAAATCGACCTACAATTAAAACCCATGACATTGTTTTAACAAATGAACCAACTGACGATTGCGATGCATACTTTTTACCACCAAACTATGAGATTGCTTTTAGTAAATTGTCACCAGATAAACAAAAATTCTTTAATGAATATGATAATTTATTAAAAAATCAATATGAATTAGTTAAAAATAATTATAACCCAATTATAAAAAGAACACATAACACAAACAGATATTAAAAGAAATTCTAAAAAAAGAGGCACAAACTATGAAAAATCACAAAAAGACCAACTAAAAAAACATATAGATATTCAAAAATTATTTGACTATGAAGGTAATCTTACTCATATAAATATTATTAAAGATGATATAATAATTGACCAAGTAAAAATCAAAAACGTTTTTTTCATTAATTAAATATTTAGAAAAAGAAAGATATAACACTTGATGAAAATGAAGATTTTAACACTGATATATTAAAATTAGCTATGATTTACAACGTTGATTTCCCTGTTGTTTATACTATGACAGCACCGTATACGCATGAATATTGCATACCAGCCCACAAATGTAATTATATTCATAAAGCATATTGCGAACCTGTAACATCAAATGAATGGTATCATAAGTTACCATCAGTATTATATGGATATATGTTAAAAAATCATCCTGATTTTAATTATAATCAATTATTAGAAAAAATAAAACTAACAATTAAAAATAATGAAATCAAAGAAATTAACGGTTCAACATATCGCGGTCAACCAACATCTGATGAAGTTTTACAAACATTAAAACACCAATTAGTAAATCACTTACCAATTCCTAACGATGCATACAGAATAAATACATCTGAAGAGTGCACATCAATTAAAAACGACTTTGAAAAACTATATAATAAATATTTGAAAAAAATTAATAACATTATTAGCAAATAATAAACCATTCCTGCTCAATACTGAGTATATGTTCGATTCGTATTATGGTTAAACAATGATAAAGAAAGAAGGTTATAAAATGTCACAAGAAGAATTAGATATTATTAAAAAAATCAAATAAATTCAAGTATATCAGAAATTATAAATAATCTTAATCTAACAATAGAAAATAATGATTGCTTAATTTCTAAAGATGATTTCCAAAAATTAAAAGAAGAATTATATGCAAGACTAATCGCAATAAGTGATAAATGTTCTTGTCAATATTATATGGATAATACATATAAGTTTATAGCACGTCAATATAATATAAAAATAAATATAGTTCAAAATCATGAAATAATAACAGAGTATATACTTCCGTTTACACTAACAATTAAACCAGAAGAACCAATCAATGAAAAAGAAATTTGTAAAAAATTAATTAATTTAGACTGGTCTTTACCAGAAGTTATATATGAAATTAACGAAGCTCACAATTTAGATATGCAAATAGAATTTAAAGAATCCCTTTCTTCGTTAACAGAAAAAGAACTAGATTATCTATTAAGTACTGATTTTGATGAAAGAAATTTCGCAAATAATTATGTAAAAGAATTATATCAAATAGATGATGACGAACTTAACCAATCAACCTGGATCCCCGATGCAGTAGAATGTGCAATCAAAGAAGCAATTAACGATTATTACACAATCGAAGTTGCATGTTATGATTGGTCTAAAGATATAGATTGTGTTAAATGTTACGACTTTATCATCAACGATTATTTAAATAATAATCCTGGAAGTAAAACAAATAAATTGACAAACATGTATATCCACACATTATTAAGAAAATTATAAAAAACAAACCACTCCTGGTGGACTTTGGGGACGTTCGATTCGTACCATGGTTATAAAATTCAACATCAGAAAGGATACAAAAAATGAACCACATAGATTTTTTTAACTACTCAAAAAAAGATTTTGACAAAATCTGGACAAGGCGCTCACAATTACCAAAAACTTGGAAGGGTGGAGATCCTAAACCCGCTTTTAATTATGATTTAACAAATACTAAAGATAGTTATTTTTTAAAATCCAATTGGAATGACCCAGCTATCGCAGACTTTAGAGAGATTCTTTATAATATTGATATAGATGAAATCAAAGAAATCGGAAAGGCTAGAATACAGAGATTATGCCCTGACGTAGATGAATCTAGATATATCATACAAATGAATACGACGTATATGTACTAAGTCAATATAAATCACGAGGCAATATACAAAGTTTTATCTCTACAGAATACGGTAATCCAATACATATTTGTGAATTTACGCAATTATTTATTGATTTAGGATTAGAAAAAAATAGAAGAATAGAAAGAAGGTTAAAAAAATATGGATAAATTACAAGAAAAAAATCACAAAAGATGTAATAAATATAATTAAAAAAATACGAAGTAGATTATAACTGCAACCATACAGTTCTTGTTTTTAGAAGAAAGTATACCCAAATTAGTAGATGATTTAACAATTTACATTCAAGCACAGAAATTAATTACACCAAATATTATTATATATGAATTGGAAGAATACGAAAAAGACAATCATATAGAAGTAAAAGTTATATTCGATATTAGTAATCCTGATTTTAAAAAATTACGCTCGTTTAGATTACCTTTAAGTATTCGTTTAAAAAATCACAAAACATTTGAATTAAAACAAGTCAGAGAATACAGTGTATTTGAAATACTAAAAGGTACAGAACATGAAGATGAAATAAAATATTTTATTACAAAATTTACAAATAACATTGCTGACATTATAAAAAAAACTTATTCAACAACTTTCGACTCAACAGACATTTTCAGTGATGAATTTTTCTATTTCCAAAATTTAAAATCAGAACACGAAAAAGAAATCTATGCAAAAGCTGTTGGTTACACAACAGCTACTGAAGCAGTATTCGAAGAAATTAGAGATGTTATCAACGTACATGGATTAGAACTATTCAATTCATGCTTTGATAGAATTAATTTTATTAAATAGAAGAAAGGATATGCTAATGAGATTAAAAGATATATTGAATAAATTCGAATATAATAATGTTATTTACAAAGATGACGAAACTATAGTTGTTGAAAATTGCTACAGAACTGTGGTAACAATAGATCTTCATCATACAAGAAAACATTATAGTGCAACTATTCCAAGTAAATACAGAGTCGACCCATCAGATAAAATCACGAGCAATAATTATGAAGAATTTCTAAAACTACTAGAAGACAAGTTAGAATCAAAAGAACCATTTAGGAATATAAAATTTCTAAAATAAAAAGAATTGGAGAAAACGATGTTAAAACCTCAGACGAAATTTGAACCAGAAAAACAAGGTAAAAGAACAAAACGCCCTTATCAAAAAGGTAGTACATTTAATTATAAAGGCGAAATCTTTAAAATTATAAGCCATGTTAAAGAGTATGTTAACAAAGAAGGTAACGTTGTTATTTACTGTAAGGTTCGTTATTATGATAGATTCAAAATGAAAGACAAAACTTGCTACGCTACGGAAATTTGGTTATAAAAACAATAAAGAAAGGAATTAATCATGGAAAACATAGAAAGAAAATTAGCAATAAACGCTCATTATAATGGGCAATCAATCCCAATTATACTTAATTACCTTTATAATTGGAACAATATTATGGAATACGATGAACTAGAAATTGAGTTATTTTACTTAACTCCTAATGAATTAGAGTATGTATTAAACGAACACTTCAATAATGATATATTCATAAACGAAACTTGCAAATTAATAAATGATAAACAAATAAACGAACTAGATTTCGATAAACTTATACCAGACTCAATTAAAGTAGCTGTAAGAGATGCTTTCAACGAAGGTTATACTCCTTTTGGAATGACTTATGATTGGGAAGCACAAAATTGTTTTGACTTCTCTTTTGATTATTTAGTAAGTGACTATTTAATGGAAAGTGACGCAAAAGAATTTGTAAAACGAATTAATAATATTTACATTTACGCATCAAAATCATAAAAGAAATGGGGGGAGGGAATACTATGTACATCAAAACGGAACAAAGCGAAACACAACTAACAATGGATAAGATTTCCAGTCAAAAAGAACTAATCAACGAAATCAAAACGTTAGCATACACATTATTAGAAGACATTTTATATGAGAAGGACATTACTCTAGCAAATGTCGAAGAAGAAAAAACTATAACAAACCTTGACAAACAAAACATATTTAAATTACAAAATCTATTTGAACATACTGAACAAATTTTAAAAAATCTAAAAAAAGAAAATCCTGTCAAAATTTACCCTAAAGAACGACCATATTACGAATTATCAATAGAACTAGATGAAAATTCTAAATTAAATATCACAGCAGGTTCCCGATTAAATCAAGAGTTCCCTTGGGATACTTTAATACAATGGTTTCCGGCAACCGAAACAGACGAATTCTAGGAATAAAAAAGGTGACAAAAATGAGAACAATTGACAAAATCAAAGAACAAATACATAACCGTCAAATTAAATTTTACGGATCTGAAGTTGTACGCAACGCATATCTTAATAAATGGGACATAAAAAACATTAACCACTTAACATGCCTTATTATCAAAAATTATCTGAATGAAAAAACTTCAGATTTTTATGATATCCATGCAGAATCAATATACTTCAAATCAACTAACGGTAAATATATGGATTTTTACAAGTTAATTGAAACTGATGAAGAAATGACTTCATTATGGTGCAGTCTAGATGCCATAGATTATTCTACAGCAATAGAAATCGACGTTGATATCCCAGCGTATGATAAGACTGAAAGCTACAAAGATTATATTAAAAAAGTATTCAAAACTATAAGTAAAGTAACGCGTAAAGCTGTAGAATCTTTTGATCCTGAAGAACGTTTTGATGAAATCTATATTCCAAATAAAGGGGATAGCCCAAAAGATTTACTGGAAGATCTGAATAACGCAAAAGACACGTTCTACGAATTTTTAGATGAATTAGACTAAATCTATTCATACAAAATTGTAAGAATGATATAAAAAGGTGAAAATAATGAACACAATCGACAAAATTAAAGAACAAATACGCACCAGTGAAATTACATTTTTCCAATCTGACCAAATCCTTGATGAATATGATAAATATGATGTCAAAAATATCAATCATTTAACTTGTGCTATTATTCAAAATTATTTATATGAAAAAAATATTATTCTCGGATTTTGGGGATTTATTTTTTTCCGATATTTAGATTTCCGAACAACAAATGGAGAGTATATGGAATTCGATGAATTAATTGAAAATAATGAACAAAGTTCTTCATTTTACTACACTATGGAAACTGCATATTACTCAACACCAATACAAATCGATGTTGATATTCCAACATATGATGAAAATGAAAATTATGAAAATTACATCAAAGAACTATTTAAGGATATAAAAAGAAAAACAACTCAAGTGGTAAACAACTTCAACCCCGAAAAACTTTTCAATGATTTATACGTACCAAGAGAAGGTGACGATCCTAAAATCGTACTTTATAATCTAAATAAAGCAAAAGATACATTCCTTAAATTACTAAATGAAATAGAGTAAGATATTTTTACTCAAGATAATTTAATCCAATATTTTTCAACAACTGAAGAAAACAAATTTTAAAAACAAGAAAGGTAAAAATAACAAATGATAGAAAACATAAGACTAACACCCGCTCAAGCACTAGAATTAGCCCAAGACGCTCAAGTATTACGTTGGGACGTTGATACCCGCCCTTGGGTCAAATTTGATAATGAAGAATTAAAATCACAACAAGATAAACTGATTAACGAATCAATGTCTAAACGATTTCAATCTAGTAGCTCATACCCAATATGATTATAGCTGGAGCAAATCTTATAGTGAGATTAGAATCACAATGATCATTACATGGAATCACGAAGTGCATTTATTTATTGAACGTGGGTCGATCGACACAATAGAAACATTCTCAACTATCGAAAGTGCATACGACTTCATAATCGATTACTTACGCAAATACGGTGACCCTCATTATACACATAAAATTATTAACTATTAAAAGTAACGACTGTTTTAAAATTACTAGACAAATTAAAATAAACCATTCCTGGTGGACCTAGAGCATGTTCGATTCGTGCTACGGTTATACATAATAAAGAAAGGATACAAAAATATAACATACATTAAACCACCAACACAAAAAGAAAAAGAGGAATACTGGACTACCGCAAAAGAAGTAACACTCATATTTATATATATAATAATAGGGATTGCTACTATTGGAACTCTGGGATACCTTTTTTATAAATATACCCATACAATGCTATATTGGACATTAATAAGTCTCGTTTTTATAGCAATAGCATTATTCACTCTGTTAATATCAACAATATTTGCAACATCTTATAGTCAATTATACACATCTTGGCATATGATACATAAAAGACACAGAATAGGTTATTATTCATCGTTCATGAATAGTTTAATCTCATCAATACTTGTAACAATAGTAATCATTATAGTAGTATTTTGCACCTATTACGATATTTTCACAAACGCATTCAAAATGCAAGACAATAATATGTTCACTATTGGGCAAAAAATAGCAGTGGCTATATCAATCATTTTTATTATTGTAACTACAATAGACTCTATTCTAGACATTAGAAAAGAAAAACCAAGCATACCACCCGTCACAGAACAAGAACACAAAGACCGTGAAGATTTAAAAGAATTATTTTATCATGTTATTAAAAGAAAAGGGCTACACAGTATTGATCGAGAAAATCAATCCTGTGGGCTTAACTATTTAGGTACACTTGATTATTATATAAATTATGATGTTTATGACCCAGAACAAGTCCAAAATTGGAGATACAATTCATATCATGATAATATTAATATTCACCAAATTTTTATAGAAATGTCCGAATTAAATAAGAAAAAAGCTACAGAAGTATATGAAGATGTACATGAAAAAAAGCTAAAAAGAAAAAAATTGAAAAAAATTAAATAAATATTATGACAGAACATTTAGAGACTTTGAACTCACACCACAAATAAAAATCAAAACTCAATGAATACTTAGATTAAGAAAGGTTAAACCATGAATTACATTAACTACAAACAAGTCCCATACACAATTGACGGGGATATACTAAAAACAACATTTACAAAAAGAAGAATTAAAAAAAGTTTATAACTTCTTTGACACTTTAGCCGTATTACAAAAAAATATAATAGAGAACAATTTATAACAAAGAATATTAGCAAAAAAATATTTATAATATCATTGAAAAATAGTTACGGAAATTTTGTTTACAATATTTCATTATTCTCAGATTATAATGAATACGGTAAAGAAGAATTTTTTTAGAAAAATGTTGAAAACAATCAATAAACAGAGTGTAAGTAAATTACACAACAAATTACGTAAAGATTTAAAAAAATAAAGATGATGAAGAAATTCAATATTTATTAAATAACCCTGGAGCGTATCACAACGAATTTTTATACGCATTCGAAAATTAAACCATTCCTACTCAATAAAGGAGAAAAAATGAAATTCGAAATATATGAAGTAAAAAAGAAAAAAGGTGACCCAGTTAGAGCTTATGGTCACCCTGATGTTTTTGATAAAATTAAAAAAATATAAAAAAAGTTACACCAAACCTAAAAAAGCTTTAAAATCAGCTAAAACTTTACACAGCATAGCTTATTTTAACACTAAAAATAAAACTTTTTCAATTAATCCATTGAAAAAACAATATAGAAAAAGTACAGTTTCCTTAAAAGAATTAGAAAAATGCCTTCAAATCAGAAATTCAGGCAACTATAAATTATTTTGAAAAAAAGAAAAAAATTAAAGAAGAACCTGTAAAAATTGAAGATCTTGTAAAGATTAATAATTATTCAAATACAAGTATCACCCAAAGTAAAAACAATCTATAAAGAAAGTGAATGTTTATCTGATAAGCAAAAAAATTAATAGAAATCGAAGGTAAAAATCATTAGTGATTCTCTAAATTATTATTTAAAAAGAACTAGAGCTAACTCCCTTGAAATACATTAAAAATTATAACTTGCAAACAATTTATGCTTTTTCTACACGTGGTGATTTAGAATTAAGTTTACAACTTAATGAGCTGCCTGATCAAGAAAAGCATTACTTTTCAAAAAACTCATCAATGTTAAATGCAATGATAAGACTTAGTTTTAGAGAGGTTATTGGATGTAACGTACATTTAATCGGAACATTATTTGAAACTTTATACTATATTGCATGCATTCAAGGTAATGATGAGCTGAGACAAAAACTATATAAAGCATTGACATCGGCAGATATTAAAAAATTAACAATAATTAATCCAAATTAATGAGGTGGAAAAAATGAACACATTAGAAGAAAGAAAAAGAAAACTTGAAGAAGAATTATCAGCAGTCAATACAGCTCTGAGAAACAAAAGTAATACTCAAAAAGTATTAGACGAACTTAATGAAAAATTAGACTTAATTAAAAAATTAATCCCTAATTTTAAATACACCACGGAGATTAATGACTATCACGGTAAAATAGTTTTAAAAGAAACTAGTTTAACAGGTAGTGGAAAAGAACGAACAATAGTAATTGATGATAATGACAAAATTTTACAAATGTCAAATTATGTTTTAAAAAACGTTGATACTGTACTTAATACAGTTGATATCATCAAATCACAACTTGAAGAAAATGATAGTTTCAATTTCTATCCAATTTTACAAGAATTCGCTATCACTAACAACTCAATTATTCGTGACGGACTTGTATTCAAAAGTGAAACAGAAATCAGCTTAATTGGCGCTGTAAATAAAGATAAACTAGACTTTAGTTTTGAATGCGAAAACAGTAAACGTGAATATATCAAGAAAAATGACTATGTAAATTTTGAAGGTATTCAATTTTACAGATATTATGAAGTAAATGAATGTAATTCATTTGATTTAGAAGATAGATATTCTTGTGATATTGAAAACTTAGATATTCATAATCTAAAAGAAAAACGCCGAAGTTTAACTGAATTTGTATTACGTGATAGTAGAGTTGTAAATTTTAAGTAAGTAGGTGAAATAAAATGGATAAAGAATTACAAGATTACAAAAAATTAATGGACCAAATCGAATGGACATTAATAGTAGCAATGGGATTAGGTGAATTAGCTGCCATTGCATATATGTTCGCACCAAGTATACCAATTATTTACAAAATCGGTATAGCCTGCTCAGTAATAGGTTTCGTAGTATATTATCTTTTAAAACAAATAGAAAAATCAAAAAATAGTAGACTGTATGGTTTACTTCAGGAACACGGATATATCGAAATATTAAAAGAAACTTCAATAGTAACAAGACAACAAATAGAAAACCTTGCAGAATTAGACGATTATGTGAAAATGCCTGGAATATGTAAATCTGCACAAGACATATTAGTGGAAAATCCAAAATTAAAACAAATAACATCTACAAATACAGGTATACTATACCCAAAATTACATGAAAAATATCAAAAAATCATAAGAAAAATAGCACAAGAGCAAACACATTCAATAGTAATTAATTCGAAACAAGGAAAAATAAAATATAAAACTTTTACAACAAATAACTGATCCTATTGATTATTATCTTTCACTTGACAATTAAACAAAATGTTGTTAAAATTTAATTAAAGATAAAAGTCAGAGTGGAGACTTAAAACCCATTTCCATTGCAGAAAAAACTGTGAAAAATTAAAAAGAAGGTGAATATTTCATCTTCTTTTTTTATAAATAAGGTAGGTAGCTAAAATGAAAAATATTACAACAAATTAAAGACGAATTCAACATCAAAGACATTAAAAAACTAGAAACTCTAACCCAAACTAAATGGTGTGAAATAAAAAGAAAAATTAATTCTGAAGATTTCGACGGATTCATTTACTATTTCTTCAGACCTTACGCAGGATGTCCTTGGATAGATCCAGAAACGTTTGATTCTGGTTACATTTGGAATACTGGTGGTGATATTAAACAAAAGTTAATCTCTGGTTTTAAAAATAGATGTCACTACCAAAAGATCCCAAAAATGAAAACTTACGTCCACGAATATAAAGATAGTGTCGTACTAATTCCCGCATATAGAAGTATTAGCAAATATCAAGCTTGGGAAGTTATCAGAATCATGATAAAAAAGTAGGTGATAAAAAATGATTTCATTAATTGTAGCATATGATAAAAATAAATCCATAGGTAATAATAATACAATCCCATGAAAACTAAAAGCCGACATGAAACGCGTTAAAGATCTAACAACAAACCAAACTATAATAATAGGGCGTAAAACACTAGAAAGCATCGGGCACTCACTTCCAAACAGAATAAATAGAATTTTAACAAGAAATCCTGAAACACTTAAAGATTATAAAAAAATATAAAAAAATTTTTCACAGATGATACAATTTTGGATAATATAGAAACAGAAAAAGTATACATCTTCGGTGGGGCGGAAATATATAAAAAATATCTAGACAAATGCGATGAAATGTTCATAACAGAAGTGAATACAATTGTTAATGCCGATGCAAAGTTCCCTGAATTTGATGAAAATCATTGGGAATTAATCGACAAACAAACATTTAAAAAAGACAAATACAATGAATATGATTATTCATTTTTACACTATAAAAAGAAAAATTTAAAAAAATAAAAAAACTTATGTACATTGCAGATTAAAAATAAGAAAGTAGGCAAAAAAATGGCATTAGAAAAAAATAGAAAAAAATTAGAAGAATTAAGACTAAATATAGAAAAAGAAAAATTTTTATCTGTAATTCACGAATTCACGACAGGTAAACATTCATTCAATATTGCAAAAGAGAACTTCCAAAAAAATTAAAAAAATTCAATTCTATTTGAATTATCAACACTACAAACAGGTAAGGCTTGTGATTTTGATTATTATATAAAAAAATAACGAATCTAAAGAATGCATAATCGTCATAAACTTCCTTTATTATTACGACTTAGTTTGGGAATACGAATTACCGTTTACAATTAAAATAGTCTAAAACTAGCGGAAAAAAACTCGCTAGTTTTTTTACTTATTACTTAACAAATATAATATAATAAAGATATAAATAAAAATAAACAAAAAAAGTAAGAAATATATGAAAAGTGAAGACAAATAAGAAATGAAGATGCTTCAATATTAAATTTTTAAGGAAAATACTCAGAAACAGGACAAATTACAACATTCAACCAACTTGAATTTAAAGATCATCCGTTAAAAAAATCACAAACCGTGGCAGTTATACACAAACGAATATAAACTGTAATTACATGAAAAGTTTCATAGAAAATATGCAAAGACAATACTATAAAAATTAAGCGTTAATTTTACCAATTAACGCTTCTCTTTTAGGGCGCCGCCCTAAAACCCTATAAATTACAAACCATTTCTGGTGAAATAAGAACAGGTTCGATTCCTGTTATGGTTATAAAACAAAGAAAGAAGGATACAAAAAAATGAACAATTTAGAAAAACAAAAATTAGAACTAGAACAACAATTAGCGATAATACAAAAACAAATAAAGGATGAGAAATTTCATGAATTAAACTTTAAAAACGCAATTGATTCAACTATTAAAAAAATTAATGAAGTCAAAAAATTATACACATTTCTCAACCTAAAGACTGTAGATGATTTTAATGGTAAAAAACTATTTATTAGAGAATATCCAATGAATTCAGAATATTATGCTGTTGAATATAATATCGATATTAACAACTTAGAAAAAAGTTTATCAATTCTTGATGATGCCATAAACAATACCAACAAATACCAAGAACGTATTAACATTGCAAATAAACTTATAGAACAATTATCTGATGAGCATAATTCACCTAGAATATATCCAATTGGGGGAACTATATCTCATGATACTAAAGAATATATTAAAACAACAAATGGTGAAGTTATAGAAGAAATTTTCATTAATGGTGAATTCAATAAAGAAAACAACCTTAATTTAGAGATTCATATAGATTATCGTACAACAGATGATCTTTCTAGTGAATATAATATCGAAATGAATGGATTTAAGTTTAAAATAGAAACATCAATTAAAAGTGAAGGATATGATTATCTAGATGTAAACAATGACTACAGTTGTTCATTAGAGAACATTAAACCAGAAGAATTAACATCACTAATTAAAAAAAGTTAAAAGAGACAACACGTAGTCATAATTTCCTTCTTAATTTTAATAAAATAAACAGATAAAAGAGGTAAAAAAATGAAATTTTACCGGGTACTAAAAACCCATAATGAATTATGTGAAACTTATGAAGTAGAATTCATCAGAGAAAGAAGTTGTTCAAGCTCTAATATCTATAATTCATGTATTCTCATGTAGAATTTATGGACTTAGAAAAATATAAAAAAATAAAAATTAAGGATATCGTAAATGAAAAAGAACAATAACAAATAATTATATTTTTAGAAAAACAATGATGATGATATTGAAAAAAACTTGGGCAAGATTTTTGCGTCTGATATCAATTATTTTTTTATTCTAGATTTTCAGGAATTAAAAAAATATAAACGATTTGGATTTTTCGAAAAAAATTAGAGATACCATTCTAAAAAGAATTAGACCATTTAAATTTAAGCGGACATTATCTCCAACGTTGTTTAAATGCAGCATTAGGAAATGTCAAATCAATGTGGTCTAATACACTTAAATTTCTTAAAAACCAATATTAGCTCTAATAAAAAAATTTATCAAAAGAGGAAAAAAACATTTTTTTTATTTATAGTTATTAAGTTTAATTCTTTTTGTTGATTATATCGTCAATACAAAACAAAAAGTTTTGAAGAACTATTAAAGTCTAAATATTTTTTTCAAATTGGAAAAAAAGAAAACCCTAATTATATTTTTGGATGAAAGAAAAAAATTAGACAATATTTAAAAACGACAAATACGAAAAACTCAAACCAAAAAAATTCCATATACTAAAAAAAGAAATACTTTTAAAAATAGATCGAACATTATATAATTTCAAAAATGATAAATTATATATGACAAATCCTTATAAAAAGAGAAATAAATTTGAATTAGTTTCAGTTAATAAAAAAACACGTACACATCAGAAGCAACAGTTCACTTTGTTAGAAATGAAGTTAAAATTGGATTCCCTATTGATGTAAAAACAAAAAGAAATTAAACACAGATAATGCTAATGATATAGGAATAGATAAAGGGTTTATTGATTTAATTACAACATCAAATAAGACTGTTTATGGTCAAAGATTTTTGCGATATAATAAAAACCTCATATTGATAAATATTTAGAAACACAAAAAAAGAACGTGGTAAATATTGGTCACTATATCATAAATATAAAGATACTAATCCTGAAAAAAAGCAGAAAAATATTAAAAAGAATAACTTAGGATATATTAAATTTAACAAAAATAAGAATCTGACAAAAGAAACTAAAAAGAAATTTATTAATCATTCAATAAATGAATTTATTAAAACTGAAAAACCAACTGAAATTATTTTAGAAGATTTATCATGGGATAAAAAGTCAAACAAGAAAAAAATATAGATTAGGTTTTGAACTATCTTCTTGGGATAAAGGACATCTACAAGAACGTATAGAATTTAAAGCTTATGAAAATAGTATAAAGGTTGTTAAAGTGAACCCAGCTTATACATCACAAATTTGTAGTTGCTGCGGTAAACTTGGAGAACGAAACAGAAAACAATTCAAATGTGATATTTGTGAGACAGTCTTAGATGCAGACTATAATGCATCAATAAATATAAAAAACAGAAAGGAAACTTCTATTGAAACATATATGAAACCTAGTGAAGTTCTTGAAATTCTAGGACTTGTATAATATGAAATTTAATTATTTGATGAGATATGTAATCCATTAGTATGGATTGCATATAAGTAGAATAAGTCTACCCGTCTTATAATTAAATATTAATTAATTAATCACTTAACTGTGATTCACGGTTGAGAGGAATATTCTTTTAGAATTATTTTCTTTTTGAATAACTGCGCCAACCAGGACATATAGAATTATAAAACAAAAAACAGTTTATTTTATACTCTATGTGAGCGAATTAGTGAAAATATATTATACATATTTATATATGTTTTCAGAAGCAGGTGACAATATAGCAGAAGGCGATAAAATCATCACACCTTTTACAATTCGTTATGAATTTAGTTCAGGATTACCACATCATAAACTAAAAATCATAAAAGAAACATCTCATCAAACTAAATATATGTCTGAAAGATTAAACTTATTCAGTAACTATTTAGGTAATAATTGATCAGAATAAACCATTCCTGGTGGACTTAGAGCACGTTCGATTCGTGCTATGATTATACAAAATATAGAAAGGAAATAACTATAAATAATGAATCTGTTAGAATTACATGAAAAACCATCAATATTTAAAATACACCACATATAGCAACAATAGCAATCCTATGTTTCATCGTACTCACAATCACATCCTTTATGTTAATAAATCAAATAATAAAAATGTAAAAAAATACAAAAATTAAATATAGAAACTTATTTGAAACACTGAGAAATCTTCAATATCGACTTTTTAGAGCTTGATTTTAATTATGATGATCATACACGTCCAATAGAAGAGTATAAAAAAACAACACAGAAGATGAAAAAAATATTCAAAAAAATATAATAAAGCAAAAACAATGTAAATTAATTCTCAAATTAACAAGTTCCATACTTATAATGTCTATAATTTACATTATAATAAATAACCATACTAATGTGAAAAATGCATTTATTTCTGATATAAAAAAATAATATAACAATAAATAATGATCAATTAATTGTAAATAAATTACCATCTAATTATCATTATACTAACAAAAAAATTAGATGAAAACAAACAAGAAAGTTTTTAAGATGATGCATAAAGATTCTGAAATAATTTTAATTGATAAAAAAATCAAAAATGAATATAGAGTGCAACAAGAAGATTACAATAATATAAAAAAATAATGAAAGGAATTAAAAAAACATGTTTGAAGAATACAAAAAAATACCTTATCAAAACAACAAGTTAAATTATTTGATAAAGTTGTAAAATTATATAGAGAATTACGACCTTATTATTATGATGAAGTTATCTCAAATATAGATAAATTAAAAAAATATCAGAAAAAAATCAAAAAAATGAAATGTTCAAATTCAACGAATATATCTATTCTAATTTTTTTTCAAAAAGTGGAGAGTTTCTAAAAAGAATATGGTGATTTTAAAAATAGGTGATAAAAATCTACAGTGACCTCACAAGTAAAGAATACACTATTAAAGAATTTAGTACCTATGAAAACTGTGTTTACATTATAAAAAATGATTATAATTTCGCATTACCAACACCTCTTCTTATCGAAACAGTTAAGCACGATAAACGTAATAACAAAGGGGAATCAATATATTCAAAATTACAAAAGGAAGACTTTCACAAAAATTTAAATATAACGAAAATTAATTCACGATTATCTTCATTTTTGGAATATTACTTAACTGGTCAAATTGATTTTAATCCAGAATATCAAAGAGAATTAGTGTGGACAACTGAACAAAAAGAAAACTACATCAAAGCATTAATTCAAGATAAAGCTGAAATTACACCAACTTTTATAACAAAACCATATAAAGAAAACGATTATTTATACGAAGTTTTAGACGGAAAACAACGATTAAACGCCATCTTAAGTTATATTAAAGGTGAGTTTAGCATTGACGGCATCTATTATAAAGATTTAACACAAGCAGATGTTCATAAATTTCTAAGAACTCCTTACAACTATACAGTTATCACATATATTAATGAAAAAGGTGAAAACCCTATGCCCAAAAATATGAAAATAGAACTATTTTTACAGATAAACGAATATGGTACTAAAATTTCTCAAGAAGAATTAACTAGAATAAAAAACAGTACAGGCGATAAAGAAAGGAACATCTAGCATGAAAAAATTCATACAACGAAAGTACCATCAAATGATACAAATGCACGAGCATTAAGACAACAAGCAGGCTATACTATTGCTGAAATATCTAAACTCTTAGATATGGCACCTGCAGCATATTATGCATTAGAAATTAAACCACTACGTAAAACATCAATTAATCCTTATATAAAACTAGCTAAATTTCACGGAGTTGGACTAGATTATCTTTTAGGTTACGAAACAGAACCAACATTCAATAGAGTATTAGTAGGTTACCATTTAATCAAGCAACTAGATAAACTTAATGAAGTAATGTGTGTCACTAAAGAACGCGCTCGTCAAATAGAAGGAAAAGCTCTCAAAAAGTTAAAATGGAACTTTATAGCTAACAGATTCGTTTATAACATTGATGAGGATATAGAAAACAAGAAGCATGAATTAGAAACTTTAAAACAAAAAATTCAAGATTATGAAAAAGAAATGAAATCTAGATTCCCAAAAGATAGAAAAGAAATAAGCACAATAGACTTAGACTTTACAACAAAGACTAAAACCCTTTTAATAACACAAGAACTAAAAACATTAGACAAACTACTTAAATCAATTTTTAAGTAAGAACATATTAAAACTAAAAAGGAATTCTGTAAAACTCATAAGAAGACCAAATATAATTATTAATAAATAAAAATGAAAGGTAAAACTATGACACTACCAAGAGAAACTGAAGTTATGATCAATATGATGTTAACACAAATTGCAAAAACGCGAAATTAAAGAAGATTTAGTATGAGTAAGAACTTGGACGAAAGAAGAATTTAACAAAAAGAAATTACAAAAGAACAAATCAAAAAAACTACTAATAGATTATAATCTAACTTTAAAATGAAGCAATCGATGATTTCATAACAGATTATTATCCAAAAAAATTACAACGAAGATGACAAAGATAAATATATTGAAATGTTACACAAAAATAATTGAGACATATTATTTAACAATAGAGCAACTAAATAAAGAATATAACAACGAATATAAAGATTATACGAAAAAAAGTCTTAGTAAAATGATTAAATGGGATCCAACAGATTATTTATTTGGACTATTATACGATGATATCATAGAATATGACGACAACCCTGAAGGTCTTAAATTATTAATGTTAGAATAAAAGACATATTAGAAGACCAAATATAATTATTAATAAATAGAAAGAGAGAATTAAAACTATGACACTAACAAAAGAAAACAAACTAGTAATTGAAGGGATTTTAACAACAATTGCAACACACGAATTTAACGAAGATTTATTATGGGTTAGACCTTGGACAAAAGAAGAATTCGACGAAAGAAATTACAAAGCTAAAATTGAAAAAATCCAAAAAGACCATAACTTCACATTAGATGAAGCTATCGAAAGTTTCATTGTAGATTATTACCAAAATGACTATATCGAAGAAGATTTCAATGAATATGTTGATCTACTCGACGAGATTGTTGAATCATATTATTCAGTAGTTGATAAATTAAATTTAGAATTTAACGGTGGATTAGAAGATTATACAAAAGAGGGACTTACTAAAAAATTAAAATGGAACCCAACAGATTATTTATTCCAAACATTACAAGATGAGGTTTTACCCTATACTGACAACTACGAAGGGTTAAAAGCACTAATGATAGCTTAAAGAATAATTATTATGACAACATTTGAAGAATTAGAAACTGAACTAAAAATTGGACTAAAAATTCTAACAAAAGAAAAACTAAACGAAAAGCTAACTTGGACAAGGCATTGGAATGTCAACCAAGTAGAAAAAGAAAATTTCAAAGATAAAAATCTTGCAAATTAAAAAAAGAAAAAAAGAGATGCTCATTAAAAAAAGCAGTCGACTTTTTTATATCAAATGAATATGTTAGACGCGACAAAGATGAAAACTTTGATAGCTATACAAAACTATTATATGAAATCGCAGACGAATACATTAATGAACTAGAAAAAACAGAGCAAGGTTTAGTGCATGAAAATCTGCAAAAAGACTTAGACATTCCAGTTCGTAATTATTTCTTAGTATTACTAGATGAAATTACAATCTATAATTGGAATGACAAAGAACTTGAAAAAAATGATTAAATAATAAAAAAACCATCCCTGGTGGAAAAAAAGCAGGTTCGATTCTTGCTCTGGTTATAAAAAAACAAAAAGAAAGTAGGTAATAAATTATGACAAACAACCCATTGGATAAAAGCCAAACAACACATGAACCAAATAGATGCTAAAAATAAATAATGTTATAAAAAGAACTAAACCTTAAAAAAAGAAAAATAATAAATATTTTTGTAACAGAAGAAGAATTCCAAAAAAATTAAAAATTCAATTTACATTTTGAATTAAACACTAATACTGGAGATCAAACATACGATTATCACTACCATATGGAACCGGCATCTAATTTTTCTATAAGTGAATATAAAATCATAATTAATATCACAAAAAACTACGAATTAGTTGCAAAATATATTTTACCATTTAGAATAGTAATTAAACAACTAGATACGCTTAATTACAACGAAGTAAAAGATACTTCATTATATGATTTACTTTACAATACGCCTTATGAAGATGAAATAATTAACTTCCAAAAACAATTAGTAGAATACGAAACTGAATGTACACTATCAGGTGAATGGACTTTAATTGCTTCCGAGCTAACAAAACCAGAAGCGGAATATTTTAGATCACTAAATGACCATGAAAAAGAAATTTTCGCAAAAGGGCATAGTTTTACATATGTTTCAGACCTTATCTACAGTCCTTCAAAGATTTTATTTAATAACTATGATGTTGAATTCATTAACACATTCTTTGATAAAATTAAATTTGTAAAATAGGTGAATTAATATGGATTTAATACCTAAAAATGTATCACCCATAAATAAAAATATTCCCTATAATTTCTTAGGCTTCATATTGGACAATCTCCCATATCTTGGATTATTCTTATTCGCGTTAACGTTACTTGTTAGACTATTCTCAGAATATATTAAATTTAAAAAAGAATCCGAAAGATTAAATAATGAAATAAAAAAATCGAACAGAAAAAGAAGGCGAAGCATTATTCAAAGATATTACAACATATGATAGCAATATATTCCATTTCTTATATTACTTTCACCACAGAATATTTATAATAATTTTAGCATGTGCACCATTATTCGCAACTATTTATATTGCATATACTGATAATTTCCAATATAAACAACCCGCAAACTTAATAGAAATTAAAAAAATCACATTAAAATAAATAATGATAAATTGACAATAGAAAGTTTACCTGATAAATATAGTTATAATAATAAAGAATTTCTACCAAATGAAAAACATGATTTTAAGATTGTAAAAGACGAATTCTTTAGCGATAATGATATCAAATTAATTGATAAAGACAGTAAAGAATATAACATTAAACATACTGAGTTTAATGAATTACAAAGAAAGTAGGTAAAAATATATGAATTTAATAGAAAAAGAAGTAACGCACACACTTAAAACTTTTTATATTTGAAAATTACATATTAATAGCAATATTCATCATAGGACTATGTTTTTATAACAATACTGATAAATAATATAATAAAAAAATAATAAAAAGATGTAAAAAAACAAAAAAATTACATTATCAGAAATTAGAGCTATGACAAAAAGAAGATGCATATCACGAAGTAATTTGCATAAAAACTAAGTAAGATAGATAAGAAACTCGGAGAACTTTTATAATCATAGAATACTTAACATGGTTTTAATATTAATAACAATACTACCATTCTCAATAGTTTTAAGTAAATCTTATTTTAAAAAAATTTTTGAATACTTGCAGCCAGCTAATTTAATAGAAGTTAAAGACTACATTAAAATTAATAATGATAAACTAACAATTGAAAAATTTACCTGATAAATTTTTATTATAAAGATAACCAATTATCAAAAAAATACACATCACGACTTTAGGATAGTAAAAAAATGATTTTTTTATACAGATACTGATAGTACGATAAAATTAATAGATAAAAAAATCAAAAAAAGAATACACTATCTCAAAAAAATGAATTAGAAGAACTAAAAAAAGAAAGTAGGCGAGATAGTTGAATTTAATAGGACAAAAATACGCACTATACCTTTGTAAAAATTCATACAAGATAATACAGCTGAAACAATGTTTGCTTCAATTGGATTGATAATATTAATTTTATTAACAATTATATTGTTTCTACACAAGATTTTCCCAAAAAAATATGAATATAAAAAAATTAAATGAAGTTGAAAAAAATAAAAAAATTTCGATGATGATTGGGATTGTTATTCTGACGATCTTGATTATGAGCTTGAGAATTTCCGTGAATTAAATTTATTCAGAAAATTGAATGTAGTATTTAGAGCAATTGAAGGAATTATATTCATACCAATATCTTTAGCCATATTGTTTTTTTCATACCTTTAACTCTTAATACAATTGATGCTAGTTCAAACAATTTCACATATAAAAAAATACAGCTAACATAACTGAAATAAAAAGATTATATTAAAATTGACAAAGATAAATTAACCATTAATCCACTTCCAGATAAATATTATTATGAAAAATAAAACTTTAAAAAAACAAATGAACATCATAATTTTAAAAATTATTAAAGATGATTTTTATACAGATGAAATTCTTAATTTTAAAAATTATAGATGTCACAAGGAAAGAATACTATATCTCAAAAATCTGAATTTGAACAATTAAAATAATCAGTTAAAGGTTCAGATATTGCAAAAATTTTTCATTTTCTGCACCCTTAACATATATTAAAAAAAGAAAGGATTCATCATACTATGACTAAAAATAAAAGCACAAACTAAAAAAATGAATATCGTATGCCTACAGAATTTATATTACGAAAAATTAAATCAAAAATAGAATATGATATGATGACAAAACTTGAAAAATATATCATTGAAGCAAAACCCAACAATGATAACATTGTTACCCTACCAAAAAGAAGTACTATAGATTTTACAATGGAGATTATGAAATATTTAGAAGATTATAATAAAGAGCATGCATTTTCAGTAACATTCCAAGAGAAATTCATACATATTAATGATGTACGTGCAAAAGAAATTATATTCTATATCCATACTAAATCAACCAACAGAACACTAAGCTCTTTAACATTATTACCAAAATTAATTGAAGAAGATTCAAATAATAAATAATAAATCATCGCTGGCCGGTAAAGAGTATATTCGATTCCTGCTATGATAATATAATTATGAATCACTCCATCTATATTCCAAAAGTAGAATTTCGAAACATCCTTGCAGATGTTTCACACATATTCATTGATACGTCCATCACCTATACAATACATTCAAGAAAAATAAAAAAATTAAACGTTAATTCTACCAATTAACGTTTTTCTTTAGGTTAGCACCTAAAACCCTATAATTCGTAAAGTATCAATAAACAAATAAACTATTCAGGTGACTAAGAGCACGTTCAATTCGTGCTATAGTTATAAAAATTAAAAGAAAGCAGGTAAAAAAATGAACTTAATTACAAAAATTAGAAAAAAAGTACCAATTAATAAATATTTCGAGCTAAATTACGAATTATTGATTTTTTTACAATTTTAGTTATAGTAATCACATTAATGTTCTATACATCATTGAAAAAAATTATAAAAAAACTCGATATAGAAGACGCATATCGTAAAATCGATACTTTTAAAACAAGAAATTTAACCATCTCAATCTCACTATTTAAAGATATAATTTCATTATTATTAAAAAAATCATAATAGTTTCAATTCTTGTAAATGCGATCATACTTGCAAATAACATAGGTAACTATCGCAGCGATAACGGAAAAAAATAGAGTAGACGCATCAATAGTAGAGGTAAAAAGACAAAATTATGATAAAAGATAATAAACTTACGATAAATGAATTACCTGAAAAATTATTTATATGTCAAAAAAATATTTAGATAAAAAAATATTCCACATGACTTTAAAAAATAGTTAAAGATGACTTTTTATCAAGATCGTGATATTAAATTAATCGATAATGAAGGGACGGAATACAAATTGTCTGCAAAAGATTTTAAAGAAATAGAAAAATCAAAGAAAGTAGGTAAAATAAATGAAGCCAATAATAAAAAAAGAAAGTTAAAATATCATTACTAAAAAGCATTATTCGATAATTATTTTTTTATGTTTTATTATATTTAGCAAGTTTAGCTATGACTATAAACTTTATTATGCATGATAAAAAAATAATAAATTATTCATAATATTATTTATAATAACAATAGCTTTACCTTTAATTATGTTATTATCATATAAAAAAAGAAGGTGGAGCATTCAAAGATGTCCAAGTAGAGTTTGATGAAATAAAAGATTATCTTGAAATTAACAACAATAAACTCAAGGTAAAAACCATTACCTAAAAAAATTACTTTTTATGAAGATAAAAAAACTTAAACCCAAGAGAAATACAAGAATTTGATCTGACAACTTAAGAAGTTTCAGAGCAAACAATAAAAAAACTTAAAAATAATAAAAGAGGGGTGAAAAAAACCCTCTATAAAAGCTAAAAAACTAATTGTTCATATAATACAATTTATATGTACAATTAAAAAAATAAGAAATTTGGATATCTTGGAATTTTTACTAGATTTTCGTGAAATTTAATGAAATTTGAGAATTACGATAAAAATCTTTTATTTTGTCTCAGCGTCTCACATTAAATTTTATCTTCACGTAATCTTTTTTTCGCGTCTAGGTTTTAGTTTCTCTCGTCTCATTTTTTATTTTCATTATTGTCTCAGGTCTCAATTTGAAATTTAGATTTATCGTCTACCTATAATTCTCATTTTATCTAGGATTTCCTCATTATTGTCTCAGTATTGATTTTATATCATAACTATTAAATCAATATAAACATTCTATTCACATAATTCTGGACAAATTGGACAAATCCATAAAAAAGTGTCCAGAGGTGTCCAGCCCTTGGTACAACTGAATTTTAGTGAATTTGACCCCTGTTCTTCTGGACAAATTGGACAAATCCATAAAAAAAGTGTCCAGAGGTGTCCAGCCCTTGGTATGACTGAGATTCACCCATCCAATTGGACAAAATGGACAGATTGGACAAATTCTAAAACACTTTATATAAATTTTAATTTTATACACTTTTAAATTTCATTTCGAGTTAAAAAAATGTCCAATTTGTCCAAAGTGTCCACTGACCACTCCAAAACGTTATTATATCAAGGCTTACAGCCATTGGACAAAATCTGGACAAAAAATTAATTTGTCCGCTGCATGACAATTTACCTAAATTGTCAGACAATTTAAACAACAAAAAGAAAAGTAGAACCGATAAAGGCTCTACCTTTCTTATTAAATTTCAGAAAATTCAGTTGCGACAATAACTTCAGGGAAATTATCCATGACACTAAGCATTCCATTTACACCTTCAACAGCTACCATGATAGTTGCCATAAATGCTGAAACTGTTTGATCGTACACTTCACCTCTAAACATTTTTAAAGTCGGATAATTCTTTATAATATCAGCAAGCTCTTCATGGTCAATTTTAAGTTCTGGTACAACAACATTACCATGTTTTGTTAACAGTTTTTGAATAATAGCATTAGAGATACCACCCCATAAATCATCTTCGTCTAAAAACAATGTAAATAAATTACGAATAAATATTTCTTTACCATAACGCATCTCAGACCTACGATATTTAGCTTCAAATCTATCAAAAGCATCCCAATCGCAAAAAGCAAAGGGAATATCCTGCAAATGTTCTACGTATTCCTCAGTTAATGGAATCAAACCATCTTTCACCCAACCTATTGTAGGATCAAAACTATATTCATTTTGAGCTTGTATTGTAAAAGCATTCTCATGAAGCATCTCTATGATATTTTCAGATATACGACCATCCTTATATTTAACATTTGTAAAGTAGAAATACATATTTAGACCTTTTGCAGCAATTACACTAACAAATATTGGATTTCCCATTCTAGGTAATTTAAGTTTTAAAACTTTTGATACAAGCCTAGGTTCACAAACTCTATAATCTGTATCCCACTCTTTTTTACTCTGAATAATAGAATCCATTTCATCATCAGTTAACCCAGTATAAGTTTTATACTGCTCACATAACATTTTACCGCTATTAGTATCTAATTCTAAGTCAGGTAAACGTGTAAAGTTAACAAATGCATCTTGATACTCTAAATCTAAGAAAAATACACAGGTTCTAGGGTTTCTCTCTTACTTATTGTCATTCTATCATAATAAGTCAGCATTGCCTTATTAAATTCACTAACAGCAAGCCTTTTTCTATTTGTAACATCCCTACCTGTTAACTTAGCTAACGAATAAAACTCTCTTTCAGATAGTATTACTCGTTTAGTCGGCTTTAAAATATCACCACCTTGAGCATACGTTGTAAGCTTCCTATGTAAGTGATAAGGCATATTCTCAAGTAACGTTTGCCCGTATAAATAATTTTTAAGCGTTCCCACTGCTACAGATAATTCATCGGCCAAATCTTGTAATCTTGATTTATTATCCATTAATAATTGTTTTAACGAATCTTGAGTTAATAATAGTTCATTACTATATTCCATGAATAAAAGTCTCCTTTAAAATTAATTGTTATTTGTATAATTTAAGTATAATTTATTAAAATACTAAAGTCAAGAATATTTTTTTCTTAAATATAAACTAAAAATAAAAAAACCACAACCAGAAAGGAAAAATTACACCATGATCAATTTAAATAAACTAGAAGAAATTAACAATACAATCTTAAACGACGCAGAAGATAAAGAAGTCTTACTTAATTACTATTCAGAAGCATTAAACAGGCTTAATAAAATAGAAGAACAATTCAATAAATGCCTAGACTTAGTCGTAAATATTGACGGTGCAACAGAATTACTTTCTAAAATTGCTAGAAAAACTAATAAAGAATTCTCAGCGAGTACTATACTAAAATCAACTGGCGATTTAATCAAATTCATTCAAATAAGAAAAGAATTAATTACTAAAGCTTATAATTTAGTTGAAAAAAACAATGCAATGAAAGACTTTATTGAGAATTATCCTGAAGTTTTAATGTTCAATCATAACAATAGCAATGTCAGTGTTTTAGAAGCAGACATTAACCCACGTCAAGCAGCAATGTTCGAACGCGAGCATAAATTACAAAGCGCTCAACATAAAGATGATTTATCAAGATTGGCATACCTATTCTTCGGAAACTACAGCTTTAAATCAACATTAAGTGTAATCGAGACTAAAGTTGAGCCAACAGAACATGATCTTTTAGGTGAAATTTATGATATATACCCTACTTTCTTAACTGATTTTAGGGAAACATTAGCAAGTTTAAAACATGAATTAAAAGAATCAAGTAAATTATTAAAAGATTATGTCGAAACATCACGTAAAATTTATAATACTTACGATAAATATAAAGATTAATTGGGCAAATTGGACAAATCCAGAAAAAGTCTCCAAACTTGTCCAGCCCTTGGTATGACTGAAATCTCACCACCTAACTAGACAAATCTATGGACAAATTGGACAAACTTAAAAAAATTGTCCAGACGCGCCCATACCTTGGTACAACTATGTTTCTGATATATTTCTGGACAAACTGGACAGATTGGACAAATTTCAGAACACTTTATATAAATTTTAATTTTATTCACTTTTTTTTTATTTCGAGTTAAAAAAATGTCCAATTTGTCCAAAATGTCCACTGCCAAGCTAAAAACGTGATAAAATAGCCTCTCAGAGACGCTGGACAAATTCTGGACAAAAAATTAATTTGTCCGCTGCATGACAATTTACTCAAATTATCAGAAAATTCATATAAGCCTACTCTCACTATTAATGTACATCCATTTATGATATAATATAATCATAATAAACAAAAGAAAGGAATATTTCATGAAAAATTTAATTAAAAAATTAACATCAAAACCTAAATTAATAAGTTTCTTAACTTCAATGTTCTTCACAATGCTACTATTTAGCATTTCATCTCGAAACACCAAATATGGAACAATAGCGGAAATGTGGGAGAAAGGTGACAAGTTAGAAAAAGCAGGTAAACTAACAGATGAAGTTATTAGTATAAGTTTTAACCTCGGAGCTCAAGTTACTCTACTATTAATGTCTATTATTGTTGTTGCGTTTATTATCATCCAAGCAATATATAATAACAATAACCAAAAATTATTTGGTATCTTACTTGGTATATTAGTATTCTTAATTTTACCATCAGGCGTTTATATAACAATTATCTATGCAATTCTTGCAGTAGTTTTCTATATTCTTAATGAATTACCTAAATATAGAAAAACAATAAGCATCACATATCAACTTAAAAGCCTGGGAACAGCAATAGACAAACAATATACTACTGAAAATAACAAAGAAACATTAGAATCTAAAATTACAAAACAAAATAATCTAGAGCTTGAACAACAAAATACTGAAGAAAAATTAAAAAATCCATTTACTTCTGCTTATCAAGTCACAAACGAAGACGCGGAAGTTACTAGAGTTCACGAAAACCTAACAAAAAAGGTAAAAGAAGAAAGTGAAACTGAAGATGTTTTACCAGAATCACCTAAAAGAAAACCTGGGAAAAATCAAAAATTCTCTATCCGTGACGTTAGAATTGGTGATAAACTACCTCTAGAATTTCTAAAGGAACATAAAGATGAATTTTCATATAGTAAACTATATATTGTAATGGCAGAAGACAAATCACGTTATAAACGTGAATATAAAATAACATGGGATGAATATGGAGTAGTTGACGATTTTAAAACAATAATTACTAAAGATGAAGCTTTTAAAACAATAATTACTAAAGATGAATAGTCAGAATTTTCTGACTATTTATTTTGCCCTATTTTTGTAAAAATCCACACTTTTCATAAATTTTCATGAAAACACCCTCTTGTATAGATAAATTAATGGACAAAATTGGACAAAATGGACAAAATCATAAAAATTTGTCCACTACTGTCCAACCCTTGGTACTACTGAGTTTCTTAAACCCTTCTGGACAAACTGGACAAATTGGACAAAATTTCAAGCCAATATATAAATTAAAATATTTTTTTTCTAACTCGAGTAAAAAAAGTGTCCAATTTGTCCAAAGTGTCCACTGAAATGTTAAAAACCCTATTATATCAACCCTGAGAGTCACTGGACAAAATTGGACAAAATGTCCAGAAAATCCCAATTTGTCCGCTGTCAGAATTTTCTGACAATTCATACCCTAACAGAACTAACCTAATCCGTATGAACGCTCAATAAATCGGCGTTCGTATACTCTCACGCCTAATCTTTTGGGGACAAGCCCCAACTCCCCTAAATTATCGAACCATTATCAATTATTAAAATAAGAAAGGATACAAAAAAAAAATGAAAGAAATGTCTCACCTAGAATTATATAGATTAATAGGTGCTTTTAAATATGAACTTTGTGGCTATTCATTAATGGTAATGTTATTAAATAAAAATCTAATAAATCTAAACAAAACAGATTATCATGCTTTCCTAAACTTTCTTGAATATGAAACAAACCATCTAAATCTTGTTGATCCAGATGCAATTCACAACGATTGTCGCATGTATTATGACACAATCAAAGAAAATGATGAAATAAAAATAATGATAAAAGAAGGTCAACAAGATGATCTCAAAACAATTAGTACATTTAAAATTAAGATAGTAGATAATTATTAAAATAAAGAAAGGATTGGCAGGCGAGCAGCCAAGTCTTTGATTAAATCTTAGGCGATTCCAATTACATTTTTAATTAATCAAAAAAATCCTATCTCCGGTGAGCTTAGAGCATGTTCGACTCGTGCTGTAGAATAAAAGAAACAAAGAAAGGATACAAAAAAAATGACACAAAAATATTACGGAGTTTTAGACTCAATCGAAGGTGCACTCAGACAAGGATTTGTTTTTACAGATTATGATACAGCCTTAAAAGAAGTTTCTCAAGGAATTATGGAAGTAACTAATAACCCTGAAATCTTAGAGCTTGACGAAACAGATTATGAAACTATTCTAGAGTTTCATAACTTTGAAATTGTAGAAATCTCAAAAGAAGCTGCAGATCAAATTAAAAATAAAGAATTTTGGTACGTAAACGCACAACCTGAAGCATTTTACTTCGGAGACTATTAATGGAGGAATTTTAATGAAAAGTAAAATATTAAAAAGCGCACTAATTAGCCTTAAAGATTTCATAGTACAAACAATATTAACTTTTGCAATATTAACAATAGTATTTAATTTTTATGGATTAGGTAACATTGTAGAATTATTACGTAAAATAGATATAATCGAACAATCAAATGTTATAACAGAAGAATATGCAATAACAGCAATAACTCTAGGTTCACAATTAACACTATTTGCTATATTTATTATATGTTTAACATGCAAGATAGTAAAAGACCTATTACAAGACAACATTTCAATTAGTCTAGGTTGTATTTTTGGATTTATCATATTCCTATTTAAATATGATATGAAATTATATATTGCGCAAGGTATTTTTGTAATCTATTTTATCACAATATTATATCAAAAATATAAAAACAAATAAAGAATCGGAGGATTGGGAGGTGAATAGCCAAGCTTTGGTTCATACCTTAGGCGATTCCAATTAAACTTTTAATTACTCAACAACTATCTTTGATTAACATAGAGTGATTCAATTCGTGCTATAGGAATATTAAAACAAATAGAAAGGAAAAATTAATGTTTTACTACAAAATCAACAAAAATAATGTACTCATCCAATATAAAGAAGATGCGATACCCAAAAATATTAAATCAATTGATTATCTAGAGTTTGAAATAGCCAATCACGATTACACGTTAAACAAATACCACACAGATAACTTATTAGAAGATTTTATCAAAGAAGATAATTATGATGAATTACTTCACAAATTAAATGAAGCTACCGAATATTTAAGTTACAAAACACTTGAAGAAATCTACTATGAAATAGATAATAAAGATGAAGTTCCAATGTACGATTGGTATGACTTTGATGAAGAATTTTTCGAAACATTCTTACATGATGCATCGCCTTATGAAATTTCAAGAATGACCTACTTTGGTAAAATTCAATCATGGAGCGATCCGTATATTATATTCAACGCATACGGTAACTTAGAAACAACTGATGAAATTGACTACAAGTCATGTCCTAATGAGATTTTAAAACAATGGCTAGTTGAAAATTTATAACGGGAGGGGTTAAATATGTATAAAGAATTAACATTTGAAGAGTACAAAGATATAGTCTCAGACTATAATGAAAATGGTGGTGACATCACTCGCCTACTTTCAGAACTCGACAAAACAAAAATCACAATGAATGAGAAAGAACTAAATAAATTCAGAAACTCACTAATTTCACACCTAGACGCATTCAACGAACAAGAAAATGATAGATTACTAACAGAACATTTCCACAACGACCACTACGATCTATCAATGACAGAACGAGTTGTTGGGAAAGTTTATGAATTTGTAGTCTTAGAATTATTAAACAATAAAGCAAATAATGTTTATACAATTGTAATAGAAAGGATTGAATAGAAAAATGAATTATCAAATTTTTGAAAGAACAGAAAAACTTACAGCTCAAATGCGAAACAATCTACGAGAAATTTTAAATGAAATTTATCGTGAAATGGACTTCCAAATATCACAGAAAAAAGAACCATATTTACGTGAAATCTTAGAAGCAACAAGAAACGGTACAGAACTTGAGGCTAAATACACAGCGAGTGATATTCTAACAATTTTAGAAAAATTACAAGAATCACTTCCAAACGAAGATTAACCCAGACTAACCTATCCCCGGTGGGCTCAGAACACGTTCAACTCGTGTTATAGGAATATTTTTATAAATAGAAAGGATACAAAAAATGCTTTACTCAATAAATAACGATGACGCACTAATTAAATACGAAAAAGAAACAATACCTCATAATATCAATTTTATTAATTATTTAGAATTCGAAATCAACGATTTCACTTACATTCTACACAAAGATGATATTGAAAACATATTCGGCGGATTTATAGATGACTATATAAACGATTACCCAAATGATAATAAATATATGATATTTTTACAAAAATTAGATGATATGCTCCAAGACATCGACGCCTATACACTAGAAGACTTATATGGTGAATTAGAAGAACCCGACACTATCGAAATGGATGAATGGTTTCATTTTCACGACAATTTCTTCAACGAATATTTCCCAAATAAACACCACAAGAAATTGCAGAAATTGTTTATTTTAGTAACATTAATTCTTGGAATGACCAATATGTCAGATTTAACGGTAAAGGTAAATTACAAACAGCTGATTACATCGATTATTCTACTTATTCTGACGAAATCTTAGCGCAATGGGTTTGTGAAAATTTCAAAAATTATTAATCAACATTCCATATCTCTACTAAATATTAAAAAAAACAATCAGAAAGGATATAAAAAAAATGACATATATTAATTTAAAAGATTTCAAATTACAAATTGAAAACCCAATCGATAAAGACGTATTAAAACTAATGTTAGACAATTTACAATATAGATACGACAACCCAAAACGTCGAGATCATGCATGGAACATTGAAGAAAACGGATTCAGATTAACATTAGATAGAAGAACAAACTGTAACGGAAAATATGTTGCGATCATCTTATGGCAAACTCCTGAAAACTTCAAACAAATAGACCTATTTTCAGTCATGGTTAAAGTTTATGATAAAACCCAAACAATTCGTGTAATTGCAGACCCATGTATGTCTGATATGGATCCTGAATTTAAAAAAGTCGTTTTAAAATTATTAGACTACCAAAGACCAAATCGTGAAAAATAAGAAAGTATACGTAAATTATGAAATTTGAAGATTTAACCGGAATATTATTAAGTTACCAAAAAGAAAAAAGTAAGCACCTTATAAACTTACTTGACGAACGATTGGGAGGCATATTAGTATATAACGTATGTTGAGTTTAAGATCATTCTTGGGTGATTCCAATTAAATTTTCAATTACTCAGATCCTACCCCTGGCGGGTACAGAGAATGTTTAATTCGTGCTATAGGAATATTTAAAATAAGAAAGGATATAAAAATTATGGACTACGAAAGAATTGTTTACCTAATAAGAAAAATCATGCCACCATTATCATTAGAAAGCACAAAAGAAGATATATCTGACGCAATGAGAGACATAGGCATAAATGTTCGTTACTCAGACATGACACACCTACCGGAAGAAGAAGGTTTCATATACGGTTTCGTACGAACAACGCCCGAAAGTGTAGATATTGTTGTAAATGCTACAATGGAAGTTGAAGAAAGACGACACACTAAAGTAAAACTACTGGGTTATCTCCTTTTATATTTTGGCTGGTTACCAACTGAACCAGTTGAGCCGGATTTAGTATATATTTTATCAACAAAAAACCACGATGTGGAAATCAAACACCATTTACGCGAATTTGCTAACGAATTTTTAGCACCCAAAAAAGCTGTACAAAAAGATTATGATATGGTAACAGGTACATTGGAAGATAAAATTAAATACTTAAGTATCAAATACGGTGTTTCAGAAAGAATTATTAGTGAACAAATGTTCACCTAAGTTATTATATCAAGTAAATACATTCAATTTATATTATAAAATTAGAAAGGAATAAAAAAATGAATTATTCAATTAATTATAGTGATGGCTTAATAAAATACAAAAAAACAACAGTACCTCCAGATATCAATTTTATCGATTATCTAGAATTTGAAATTAATGATTATAATTATGTTCTGAATGAAAATGATATTGAACGTATATTTGGTGGGTTTATCGAAAATTACGTAGAAGAATATCCAAATGAAAACGAATATAAAATTCTTTTAACAAAAATAAACGACATGCTACTGGATATTAGCCACCTAACGGTTAAAGAATTATATAATGAATTGAAAGAACCTGATTTTACTAATACATATGTCGATGAATGGTTACCTTTCGACGACAGCTTTTTCAACGAATTTTTCCCAAATTCCACACCACAAGAAATCGCAGAAATTGTTTATTTTAGCAAAATTTATTCTTGGAACGACCAATACGCAAGATTTACCAGTAAAGATAGAATAGAAACATCAAACTATCGTACATTCTCCACTAACCCTGACAAAGCCTTAGAACAATGGATTTCTGAAAATTTTAAAAATTATTAATCAGTTAGCGAGGTGAATATTAATATGAACAAAAGAATTAAAAAGAAACATGAAACTAAAGAAAATAAAAATTTGATGGAAAACACCTTAACCTACTTAAGAACATTAGGTTTAACCCCATTTAACATCGAGTATCCGAATGGATATTTCTTCTCAGAAAATTTGTACCCTTACGAAATTATGCACTTTCAGTTAAAAGAGCGTCCAGAATTTCTATTTGGAATTTGGTACAAATATGTTAAGTTAGATAATTCAAATAAAATTCGTAAAATCCCAACTATCTTCGGTGAACGAATTTGTATTTTAGATAAATTCAAACCATCACACGCTGAATGGTCACCAATGTATACCGATTTCGTTTATAACGAGTTAGAATTCAAAATGTCTGATTATTGGTCTACATTGCGAACATTACCAAATTTTGTAAAAGCACCTTGAAATTACGTGTTGGATTGGGAAATTGGGAGACATATTAGTACATAACGTGTGCCAAGTTCACAGTTTAACTGTGGGCTATTCCAATTAAATTTTTAATCACCCCTAACCTATCTCTGGTAAGCATAGAGCACGTTCGATTCGTTCTATAGGAATATTTACACACAAGAAAGGATACAAAATAAATGAAAAAAAAGATAATCAAAAACGATAATGTTTACTACTACCTAGGTCAAAGTCATGATTTCGAATATTTATATTTAAAAGAATTAGACAATGTTTATCAATTAGCCATGTGCGAAGATAATATCAAAAAGACCAATAAGCCAATCTTCCACTTTGATCCACTAGACGGATACAACATTTACACATACGACATACTTATTGATCAATTTGATGAACCTATTCTAAATAACAAAAAGATGCATAAATTATGTGATCTTTTAGAGATAGTATTCACCTCAAATAAAGCACTAATTCTTCATACAGAATTCAAAGACTTTACCAATATAGACCAACAAGATTATTACAAATGCATAATTAAGAGTACAAAAGAAGAAATTGACGCATTGTTATCGTAATAGAAAGGATATAAAATGAAAAATTTTCGTACAAAAAATATATTCGGAGTAATAATTGTAGGAATGCTAGCGCTTGTAATTATATTTGAATTATTTTCAGGTTTCAAAGCATTAAACGGTAATAAGGATCTTTTAAAAGTAGAGTATAACTTTAAAAAAGACTATAATTAAGTTACCTAACAATGAAATAATTACTGGAGACGTAGACGAATGGACGACATATGATAATAAAAGATACTTTGAAAGTAAAATTAAAAAAATGGAAAAAACAATACTTAGGGCATTCAAGTAACATTATTTTATATAATGATTAGAAAAAAAGTAACATATTATCTAATAAATTTTTCAACGAATTAATAAAAAAAGTTAGAATTCCTTAAATAACAGAAAGGATATAAAATGAAAAAAAGACTTTAATAAAAATTATACCAGATTTAGAAAAAGGTACCCAAACAAGAATTTAATGCAATTATTAACGAAATCCATAGAGATGAAAGTCGCAATGTTCTCAAGCTACTAGACCTAATTAATAACAAAACCTTAAAACTTGAAATAAATGAAGCTGCAAAATTCTTAGAAAATCTTCAATACAAGATTAAATTTTACAATCAATACAATATTCCAAATCTCACATTTGTTAAAGATCAATATAAAGATATGGTAGAAGTTGTAATTGAGATTAATCTAACAGATACTCCACCTACTCTATATAAGTTTAAGATCAAAAAACTACATTTTTTTGAACTAGACACAATAAACAACAGCATTGAAATATTAAACGCATTTAACGGACAAACTTTTGACTTAACGATTAATCAAGAAGTGATGTTTCTTAACTTTATTGACGGAATTATCGCAGAATATAACAGAGAAACTGACAATACTGAAACATTAGAACGCCACGTATATAAAATTCAGAAAGATTCAAACACCCATGTCATACACAAAGTATCTGAGGATAAGTTAAGAAGTGAATACATAATCAGTTTTGATATTATTTAACTCTAAGATTGGGAGGTGAACGCCGAGTTTAAGTCAAATCTCAAGCAATTCTAATTAAATTTTTAATTACACAGATTTCTCTTAAGAAAGGATACTAAAAATGAAAGAAAAATTTTTACAATATATTGCAGATTCTGGTAAATTCGGTTCAGATCCTAATAATTTAGCTTTTACAGAAACATTCTCAATTTTCACATCAGAATTACCAGAAATAGAAAAACTCAAAAAAGAATATGATCCACGTGTCACATTAACTGAAATAGTGAGGTATTATTTTGAAGATAAGGCTGAATCAAAAATTCCAAAAAAATTTCACAAACTTTAATAGAAAAAAATTTATAATTGAAAAATAACTTAGAGTATTATAAAAAAACATTGACGATTTACTTAATATTATTCAAGAAAACGTGAAATACGAGCCAATGATATCTGGTTGTCTAAGTTATTAAATTTAAAAGATTGGAGAATAATAATGAAAAATAAACTAATAATTGAACAACAATTTGTTGTAGATGGAAAAACATTTCAAAGTAAAGAAGACGCTCAAAAATATATAGAAACTGTCAAAGAAGAAAGAACTAAAAACGAATACAATGATACCGTTTATTATGAAAATTGGACAACCGATGGAAACGAAGGTGAATATGATGTTGTTCGAGCACGATGGCAAACTTATGAAGAAGCATTAAATGCTATGGAAAATTATGCCAATGCTTATCGCCAAAAAGGTACTGGTTGGATTGAAAAAGTAATCATTACAACAGAAAATAATAGAGTATTCATTGAGAGAAAACGTATTTACGAAAATATGTATTCAAAATATTAAGAAAACAGGTGAAAATTAATGCAATTTATAAAATACCCATCACTAACAAACCATTATGCTATACTGAATAAAAAATATATTAATTTAGAAACTGAATATGTTGCAACCGAAAAGATACACGGTGCAAATATAACAATAGCAATTGATAAAGATAAAAACATTGATATCGCAAAACGAACAGCATATTTAACATCAAAAGAAAAGACTCATGCTCCTTGGAATACTGTGGCCGAATTTGTTGAAAAAGAAAAATCACTAATTCTAACATGGTTTGATCAAATAAACGAATACGCAAGCAAAAAAGCTACAGTACTTCAAGTGAACCTATATGGTGAATTATATGGCGATCAAGTACAAGAAGCTATGCCATACTTTGATACATTAAATAAAACTCGTGAAATTAGATTTTTCGACATTCATGTATTATTAGATAACAACACAAGACTTATCTTATCACAAGACCAACTAACTGATATTTTAGGTATAGATTTTGTCGTGCCTGTGTTACGTACAGGTAAATTAAAAGATTTACTATTAACAATTGAAGAAATGCAATCAAATTTCGGTGAATGTAAAGCAGAAGGTCAAGTCTATAAACCTAAAAACGAATATATATTAGAACAAAACAAACTCGGACAAGTTGAATACCCTGTTGTTAAACATAAATACGACGAATGGTTAGAAACTCAAAATATTGCAAGTAACTTTGATATGAATTACGCTGCAAACGAAATTCAATTAACGAGTGCAGTTGCATCTAGAATTACAAAACAACGACTACTAAATATTCTAAGCCACGGTGAACTAGAAGCAACTGAACAAAATACAGGTAAATTTGTTACAGCCATGGTTGAAGATATAAAAGATGAAATCTCACGTGAAGAACCAGGATTAATAATCAATGATAAAGTTTTAAATAAACACAAAAAAGAAATGGTTCTATTGTACAAAGAATTTTTATCAGAAAAATAACACAACCCTCTCCCACTTCCGGTGAATTTAAACAGGTTCAACTCCTGTTGTGGGAATATTTAAACAACAAGGAAGGATATAAAAATGCTATTTTTTAGAAAACCAAATCCACAAAAAATATTCGACTACAAACAATTCTCTATGATTAATAAACAATTTAAAAAAAGAATTTAAATCAATATTCAATATCCTAGATTACTTTTGCTAATTCTGTAATAGAAATTACATCACTTGAATTACCAACATTACTGATTGATATTGAAGATTACGTTCGCAAATTAAACGAAAATTACTTAGCAGAGTCTAATTATAACTCAAGAGTAACTTACAGTTATCTTAGTAATTTAGAACAAAAAAAGCTCTTGTTATTGAAGTGAAAAACTTCTAAAAAAACAGAAAAAAATTAATGACATTATATATTAACGAAAAAAAGTAAGCAAACTTCATTACGAAGACTTTAAAGAATTACTTAACAAATATCATAAAAAAATCAATATTCTTAGAAAAATTTATTTGAACAATTAGATAAAAAAAGTCATCGAAATGACAGAACATCAAATAAAAACGAACACACTTTTTTTAATAGATGATGAAATAGAAAAAAACACAATAATAAAGATAGAACTCATGATGAACAGGATCAAGTTTTTTTGAATATGTATATGAAAAGGATGAAGATATTATTAAATATCAAGTCTTCTTCATGAATAAGTTAATTTCTTCATTTATACTTTATCATAAATACTAGAAAGGATATAAAAAAATGATTGATATTAAAAAAATTAAAAAGTTATAAAAAAATAACAAGACAGAAAAAAATTAGATACAACAAAAGACAAAAAAACAATCTAATAGACCTTTTTTTAACGAACAATTGAAAATACTCGACACTCTCAAAAAAATCACTTTAAAAACTGTCAAACACTAGCTTTAAATTTAGATGAAGCGTACAAATTAACAGAAACAATATGGCGAATCCCTGAGCAAGATGAAGCTAACTACCCTATTCTTAAAAACCACAAAAACACTTTGAAGATTTTTTTTAGAATTTAGAACAAAAATATATTAATAAAACATTAGACATATTAAATTTATCAGAATCACTTGATAAATTAATAAAAAGAATGTCCAAAAAGAAATAACATTAAAACTATACAGCGATTTAAACATACATATTCGCTCTATTCAAAGAGAAAAAAATCTTATGTAGATATTGAACATTTATTTTTTTAGGTACGCAAAAACACTGAACTTAAATTAAAAACACTCAAATAAATTATTAAAAAAACTTCTCAAAAAAACAAGATTTAGAAGTCTTATATCCAACATTTTTAGATGATTTCGAAAAAAACGTCTGAGACATTAAACTTTCAGATAATCTGCAGTACAGAACAATTAAATAATTATGTTGAAATATCAAAAACAAATATGTAAAAATTTATCAACAATATCATGTTTTACAATAAAAACTAAATGCTGAAAGGACAACCTACTATGAATAGATTATTATCAAATGAAATAACAATTTTAGATTTCATAACAAAAAGCTCATTATTCATATGAGTTTCACAAAGAAGATTATTATAAAAAATGTAAAGTTTTTTTGAAGAAAAAAATTCAAGAATTCAATTGTACTAATTCAAATATCCAAATTAATTTCAATAAAATACCTCTTATTAATTCTGTTAAATTTGAAATCTTTATCATTAAAAACAATAAAATCACAAGTAAAAATTACATTAAATTTAAAGAATTACTCGAAAAAGAATGGTTCACAGATTATTCATATAGCCCTTATATGACAAGTCGTCCGTATTTAAATGATGAAAATGAATGTTTCTTAATTGGAATAGATAAGAAAGGTACAAAATATTATTATGTTGAAACCGAGTCCAACGACGCCCCAATCGATCTTATAATGGGTGTTGAAGAAGATTTCACTTTTGTGCACAGATTTTACGAACTAAATTACAATAAGCGTACATTATTAGATTGGGCTGCATTTGATAACTTATTAGAACAACGTACAATTAACACGAAAAATCTTTCAATTTTACATAGATTGCTTTATTTAGTTCATAGCTTATATGACACATCAGAATTATGCACATATGGCACAGGACTAAACTTTAATCTATCTGTTGAAAATAGCTTTATTGATGAAATTACAGCAAATAATTGTAAAGAAAAGTTAAAATTAATTAAACAAGAAATTGTAAATATACTATCATGTTAATAATAGAAAGGATACAAAATCATGAAACTACTTACTAAATTTTTATCAAACCAAATCAGCCTACTCGACTTCCTAAAAGAAGCTGATGGTAAATCTTTCCTTACAGGAGAAACCGCAATTAACTTTATTACAACTGGATTAGAAAACGTAATGGACAAATATAATGATGCACATACCGATTATATCTCATACGGTATGATAGACAACGGAAATTACCTTCAGTACAGTATTACTTATTATGAGCGTAAAAAAAAATATGAAACGTCAACTGAAAAAGTTAGATTCACAAGCAAAATCCGTTTCAAAACCCCGGTACCAAAAGAAGAACTGATCAAAGATAATATCAAATATTACTATGTTGGAGAAGACATAGACAGAAATAAATATTATTTAAAGAAGTCCCTGAACTAACAGGTATCAATGATGATGAGTTCACTAAAAAATATCACACTGAACTGAATAATAAGACTTTAGAATCACTTGACCAAATCTATTCATTAGATCCAAGAACCAAAGAACTCACGTTCAAAGGTCATTATTTCAAACAAAACCGTAACATCTTTTATAATTCACCTCTATCAGATGATGAATATGGTCGATTGAACGAACTTCTTAACAACTATGCTGTGATTTATGATGCTATTATTATTACATCAAGAGGTGCAATTAATGACACATTCACCTCTGATTACATGAAAAACGAAACAATTACAAATACTTTACCTATTATGGTTCGAAAAATGAACCGTGAAATTCACAAAATATTTGAAAAATAAGAAAGGTTATAAAAATGAAACTAAATCTAACCGAAACTAACCTATTTTCCGGTTTATATGAATCCATTTGGCTTAATGACTATTCATTAGAAGATGAAACAAATGAATGGACAGTAAACAGAAAAAAATATTTAACTAATATTGCAGAAGTATATATAAATTTTCTAAGAAACAAATTCCCTAAAAAGTAAATGGAAAGTAGATTATATCGCATCCCCTGCTTTTTTTACAATTTTTGATACCGATATTATTATTCTAGAATGGATTAATGCACCTAAAGATGCAAAAACTCAAATAGATAAATTTCTAACAGAAATAGAAAACAATGAAGGTTTTTCTGAATTCGAATATAATACAATATATGATGAGTATTGTGGTTCAGAAATATTATCAGAAATTTATAAAATAATTGAAAAAAATAAGAAAGGATGTAAAAATGAACTTAGAAAACGAATTCGAAATTGTAGTAAAAGGTAATTTCCAAGAACTTTCTAAAGATATTTATAGAAAAAGAACATTCCACAAAGGTGACTTCACCCATGTGATATCTTTCCTAACCGTTATTCAAGATATTTATAACAAATCAAATGAACTTGGAAAATATCTCGAAAACAAAGGCATATCAAATAGCTTATCACCATTCATTAACGTTTATTTTAACAAATATACAAACTACTATATCCAAAATATTTCCGTATATGCAGCATCATTAATCGGATATGAAATGTCTGAATTTTTACCAGGGGCTGAATTCACCTACCCTAACCATATAGAATATATCAAAATCACAAAAGATGACAAAACCTATCTTTTTGAAGAAAATCAATCTGATGAAGATATAAAAAAAGCACAAGAATACATTATCGAATGGCTAAAGCTATAACAGAAAGGATTGGGAGGCAAATAGCCGAGTCTTCGGTTCACACCTTAGGCGATTCCAATTAAATTACTCAGAACTTATTAAAACAAGAAAGGATACAAAAATTATGAAACATTTGTATGAAAAAAGAGCAAAGCTACTTTAAATTTAGAAAGGATACAAAAATTATGTTTAAAAAACTTGATGAAAATAAACCAATTAAAGTAATATTAGATTATTACTCAACCACGAGAAAACTTTTAGGCGAATCTAATACAATCGAAGAAGCGTTTAAAATTATGCAAGATTATCTCGGAAAACAATTGACAATTGACTCATATTACCAAAATTATTACAGCTATAGAAGTCCTGGTTTATTAACATGTGATTATGGATCATACAACGCACACATTTCATTTACAAATATAAAATTGAAAAATTAATCAAGGTTTTAAACATATAGAACCATTACACTATTATAAAAATTTTCAAACAAGAAAGGATGCAAAAAATTATGGAACATTACAACAAATATATAAATAACGAAATTTCACTAGTTGAATACATGCTTAAATCAGAAAAATACACAACATACGAAATGACTACCGACAAATGTAATAAATTAGTTAAAAAACTTAAAAGTGACATTAAAAAAATCAGTAAAGACCCTAACAATAATAGTCAAATATCACTGGAACTTGACCCACTCAGTAAGAATGAAACCTACATTTTACGCTTAATCAATGATTTCGAAAACATACACATATTACACATTACCTTAAAAGAAATACTTGAAAAAGAAAAATCTCATATCCTAGGTAGTACATATTACCTACTTGGTATAGATGAAAATAAAGTAAAATATTACTTAGAAAAAGGTAAATTTGAATGCGATTGGTACTGGAGTGGAGGTTATATCGAAACATTCAATCGAAACAAATCTGATATCAATCTACACACGCATTACGATACTGGTAAAGTTCACGGGCTTAGATTCAGTTATTACGACGATTTTAATAAAATTTTCAAAGTATGTACTTTAACTGACTCAGAAAAATGGAAATTCCATGAACTGATGCGTACTTTTTACACTGCAAAAGAGGCAATGGAAATGAGTTATCGTGGTGGAAGTCATATTACAACCAATCCCCTAAGTGACCTAATCCAGAACAAAACTGTATACGACCATTTCGATAAAGTTATCCAAGCAATTAACGAAGAATTAGATAAATTATTATCCCCTGCTGAATAATTAGCCCGGCACAATTTTGCGCTGAGCTAATTAGCAATAAAAAAATTAGGATTGTGATGCAATATTATTTAACTAATAGTAAAAAGAATCCCACGACTTCTATAAGTCGTGGATGAATTTTTGTTATCACTTTATAATAATTATAATTTATGTTATAATCAGTATATAATAAAATAATAACTGAGGTAAAAAGAATGTATCGTAAAACACAACACTCAGTATATAGCATTACATTACATTTAGTTCTAGTAGTTAAATACAGACGTGATGTCATTAATAATACTATATCTAAACGAATTAAAGATATTTTTGAGACAATTGGTTTATCACATGAGGTCGAAATAATCGAATGGAACCATTATTGTGATCATATCCACACTATTCTATCAATAAGTCCATCAACTAACTTAAACAAATACATAAATGCAGCTAAATCAGCTAGTTCACGATTAATCAAAAAAGAATTTCCTAGTATAAAACTAAAACTATGGAAAGAATATTTCTGGACTAAAGGTTTCTATGTAAGTTCTACTGGTTCAACACAAATAGATGTTGTTAAGGGCTACATTTTAAACCAAGGTGAAAAAGTATGCTAACGGCTGTTAAATGTAGGATTTATCCCGATGAAAACCAAATCATATTAATCCATAAAACAGTTGGTTGTGCAAGACTTATTTATAACCTTATGTTAAGTGATTTTTATAATAACAACTTGTTAAAAACACCTGCTAAATACAAAGAGGAATACCCATTTCTAAAAGAAGTAGATGCATTCGCATTATGCAACAGTCAAATGCATTTACAACAAGCATTTCGTAATTATAAAAAGAACAAAGATCATTTCCAAAAACCAACGTACAAAAAGAAATCACGTTCTAGACTTAGCTATACGACTAGTAATAATAAAAATAATATACGTATTGAAAATAACAGATTAATTTTACCCAAGTTTAGAACTGGTATTAAAATTAAAGTGCACCGACCTATCGATGGCATAATAAAATCCGTTACAATTGAGCAAGTACCTAGTGGGTATTATACAGCATCTATTATGTATGAAGTTCCTAGCAATCAAGAAAAACCTGTGTTATCTAAAGATAATGCAGTTGGTATTGATTTAGGGTTAACACATTTAGCTATTATGTCTAATGGTAAAAAATATGAAAATCCAAAACATTTCAATGAACTACAACGTAAACTACGTAAGGAACAAAAAGTCTTAAGTAGACGTTTTGAACAAAATGTTAAAGAACGTATTTACGATGAAGATGGAAATTGCACTGAGATAATTTATAAAAAACCATTACGAGAATGTAAGAATTATCAAAAACAAAAACATAAAGTAGCTAAAATATATAAAAAGATTAAGAACAAACGTTCAGATAATTTACATAAAGTTTCTACTGAAATAATCAAAAACCACGATTATATCGCATTAGAAACCCTAAAAGTTAAGAAGTTGATGAAAAATCGTAAATTATCTAAATCAATAGCTGATGTAGGATGGTCAAAATTCATAAACATGCTAAAATACAAAGCTGAGCGTAATAGTAAGTTAGTTGTTCAAATAGAACAATGGTTCCCATCTAGTCAGATTTGTTCACATTGTTGTCATAATGATGGTAAAAAAGCATTAAACATTCGTGAGTGGACTTGTCCTAATTGCGGTACACATCACGATCGTGATGTTAATGCAGCTATTAATATTAGAAATAAAGGTTTAGAAATGATTTCTTAAACTATAATATAATAACCGTGGGGACCACGGGGCTAGCTTGGTAAATAAGTGAAGCTCTGGTTACAAGATGATCTATATGATGAACTTGTAGCGAAACTGTGCACTCTTCCCAAGAAGCCATGACCTCTAGGTAAAACTAAGGTCGTGGTAGTTCACTTGAAAAAATTCATGAAGAACTAAACAAATTATTATCGTAACTTATTCCTAATGGACTTAGAGCGTGGCGGGTTCTGCTATAAGTATAATATAATAAAGAAAGGATACAAAAAATTATGGAACTACTTACTAAATTTTTATCAAACCAAATTACCCTACCTGAATTTCTAGAAAAATCTGAAGGTAAGGTTTATCGCTCATCAAAAGAAGGAATCGAACTTGTTACAACAGGCTTAGAAAAAGCTATTGAAGTATTTAATGATTCTAATATAGATTACATTCGAATCGAACCTGAAAATCATGATTCTGTTATTGGATATACTATAACATATTATAAGATTAAACAAATTAAAGAAACATATACAACAAAAGAAGATACTATTGAAACAATTCCGTTCACAAGTTATTTCGCTTTTAAAATTCAAACTCCTAAAGAACAAATTATTAACAATAATAACACCTATAATTATATTGGTAGTAACCACGAAGGTATCAAATATTATTTAAAAGAAATTTATTACGATAACACTATTAGTGACGATGAATTCGTAGAAAAATATCATTCTAGACTAAATGTAAATACAATAAGACCACTTGATTCAATTTACCTATATATCCCTAAAACAGACGAATTCATCTTCAAAAGTAATTATGGGGCATTAAATTACGATATTTCTTACGATTCACCGTTCGGGGTAAAAGAATCTTGCGAGCTTAATGAAATACTTACTTCTTATCCAATAATAGCACAATCTATTACTATTTCTACAAATGGTACAATAAATAATAGAACATCACTTGACTATATGAAAAACAATGCTGCGGCTAATGAATTAATTAAAACAATTAGAAAAATGCATAAAAATTTAAATGATATTTTCAAAAAATAAAAAAAAATTGAGATTGTGTCGCAACACAACCTCGCACAAAACTCTTGTTTTTTATGATATTAACAATATTATATCATATTTCTAAACAATAATCAACCCGAGCGCAAATCTGCGCTGAGCTAAAACACCAACAAAGAAAGGATTTTATTATGCTACAAAAAGAAAAAACACAACTAGACGGACAAAACTGTTACCTACTTGGAGAAAGTAATTATGGTTACGGATTAGTATACCTATTAGAAACTGACGACGAATACGAATTAATTTACAAAGATGAAGACGGATATATTAACGAAATCAATACCTTCGGTGGTTACAGATTATACGAACCCCATGAAATATATGATATGTTAGGTGAATTCGTTTTATCAGATAAAGAAATTGTCAAATTTAATAAAAAAATGTATGAATATTATGCAGCTTTATCAGCATTAAATATCGCTTCAAAATACTCAAGATTTGAAGATGAAAAACAACGTGGGTACTATGAGAGACTTACAAATCAAATCCGTATTGAGATTTCTGAATTATTGAGTCCAGAAGGTAAAGAAAATGATTAAAAAAGAATTTTTCCACGATAATCGTGGACGCCCAACATACCTACTAGGTATGGGTGAGAACGCTCACATAGCGTATTATTTAAAAAAAGATATTTCGGGTTACTACCAATTTTGGAACACCATCTATAAAATTCCCGGACTAGATTATAAAACAATGAGAGAATCAGTATTAACAGAAGAAGAATTTAACAAATTAAAAGAAACAATATTCATTTATCACACAACTAAAGATATGGCAATAATCCATCGAACTATTCCACGTTTTAAAGATAACGAAAGAGCTTGTGATTATGAAATGATTGAAAACGAAACGGAAGACAACATTCGTAAACTATTAGAACCATAAGAAAGGATATTAAAATGAATATAGAAACAAGTAAATATATAGCCTATTTATTAAGACATAACCCATCAGATAAAAATTTAACAATGGATAATAAAGGTTTCGTTTTGGTTAAAGAATTATTAAATTCATTAGACTTGTCAATGGAAGAATTAATTGAAATTGTCGAAACTGATAGCAAAAAAAGATATGAATTTAATTCAAATAAAACTAAAATTCGTGCTGTTCAAGGGCATTCAATTAAAGGTTTAGACTTAGATTTAAAAGAAACCATTCCTCCGGATATTCTTTATCATGGTACCGCATTGAAATTTATTGAATCAATTAAAAAAAACGGTTTAATCCCAAAATCTCGCCATCATGTTCATTTGTCACAAGATGAAAAAACTGCATCTATTGTTGGCAAAAGACATGGTGATTTACGAATTCTAATTATTGATAGTAAGCAAATGGTTAAGGATGGATTTAAATTCTATTTAAGTAAAAATAATGTTTGGTTGGTAGATTTAGTTCCAACAAAATATATAAAACTATAAGAAAGGATAAAGAAAATGGAAAACAAAATCAATAAATTATATAAACTAGAAAAAGAAACTCGTAACTTACAAGAAGAAGTTATAAAAGACTTCATCAACAGAGCTACAAACCCTACTATCTTAGAATTTTTAGAAGAAGTGTCGAACAACCAAGACGACATTCCAAGAATTACAAATTTACTCTCATCAATTGAAGAAAAACAAATTTATACATTAGATATTGGATCAACAGTATCTAAAAATTTTGATGAACAATTTAACTATTATTATAGCACTGATTACGACGAATATGCTATTTGTCAATTGATTTTCCACCTGAATGGTGATATTATAGAAAATATAGAATACGAAACTGAATAACCGAGGTAAAATTATGAAAAGAAAAATAGACAAATTATGTGAGATATACTCCGACGCTCACTCATTACAAAAACAAATTTTAGAAAAATTCATAGACAAAACAACAAACAATACTATTCGCCAATATCTAAATGAAATGTTAGACAACCACCTTAACATTCCCAATATAACAGATCTACTCTACTCTATTGAAGAAAGACAACTCCACATATTAGATGTTGAAACTAAAGTACCTGATGATTTCAATAAAGAATTTAGATATTGCTATTTTAATGATTACGGTGATATTGTTATATCAAAATTAATTTTTTTAGAGTAAATAATAACATTATAGAAGACATACGAATATTAACAGGATATGGTAATTAATATGACAAACTTACAAGAACTAATAACAAACAAAAAAGAAGTAGATTCACAATACTTCGATTTAATTCACGAGGTCAGATTTCTAACAGAAAACATCTATTGTTTGACTATTCTAGGTGATAACAATCATCCTGAATATGGATATATGACAATTACTGAACAAGCTAAAAAATTAAAAGAATTAAGCTCACAACTCGTACCTCTTGTAAAAGAAAATTTAGAAATTAATCAAGCTATTTTAAAAGAATTAATAAAAGAAACACATGAACCAACCATTTCAGAATTTCTAAAAACATTACTCGATGTAAGCGACAAAACTTTAGAGTTAAACGAAACCATCAACATATTACTTTCAATTAATATTCATGAATTGAATGTTGGTAACTCGCGTAAAACAGGATTCGCCCTATTCTTCTCATATTATAATGAGAAATATGCAGAAAAAGAACATACTTTAAACGTTACAGTTACAGATAATATAATAACGAAAATAAAATTTAGATAAAGGATTAAAAAAATGAAAAAGGATAATAAGAAAACATTCACAAGAAAAAATCACCAGAACAACAAGAAGCTGAATTAATTATGGAAGAATTTGAAAACGAACGAATGCTGCATGCATTAGAAGTCGAGGAAGTTCCACTTAGATTATCAGCTGAATTAAATGATTCAGGTGACTATTTTCACATGACAACAACAAATAAGACAAAATATGTCATTTGTACTGTTGAATCAGACGGTTTAGAAATCTTCGATATGATTGATGATGACGTGCACAACCTATTAAAAAATGCAAAAGAATGCTACGCAGAGTATGCTAGAATGCGCGTAAAATATATCGACAGAGGTTTGAAAATCATGGAAAAGAAAAATATTCCAGATGAAGTTTGTTTTGGTTTAGACATGGCTCGTGATTATCTTAACTTACAAGATATGAAAACATTTTATGATGAATTTAACGACGACGATTTAGACGATTTCGAAGACTAAATCTCCCCTATCCCGTCTCTGGTGAACCTCGAGTTCGTTCAATTCGGACTATGGGAATTAAAATAAAAAGAAAGTGAGAAAAAAATCATGCTAGAACTATCATTTAAATATAAAGGAAAATCACAATATCTATATGACTCATCTTTAGAAACTGTCACAAATAAAGCACGTGAATTATTTAAAAATGACGAACGCAGTTATGCATATGATTACACTGATGAAGATTTCATTAAAGAATTTTTAAAAGGAAAAGTTCGCTATCACGGACCAGAATATGAATATTTCGAAGACATTCCAGAAGTTTGGGATTTAACATATCCAGAAACAGAAAGTTTTGTACATTCATTACCTGAAGATCTTAAACAATTTGTAAAACTAGATACATTCAATGATCTATATTATGTCTATAATAAACTTGGTGCATGGAAGACATCAGAAAAATTAACTAAACTTGCGGAGGACTTTAGCTAATAATGGTAATAACAAACTTAAAAATAAAAAAGAAACTAACTCCAAAATTGTTATTAAAAAACCGAATTAAAAATACAAAGGTCTTTTAAATGTGATGATGAAAACTATTTAGTAGAATTCGAGAACAAATTAATATAATAAGAAAGTGAGGGAAAAATATGAAAAGTTTAACACAAATTGCTGAATATTTCTTGACAAAAGAATCTATGAACCAATATAAATTACAACAACTTTGCTATTTTTACTTCGGTTGGTCTCTTGCACTCGGAATTAAATCAATTAAAAATCCATTATTCATAACAACTCCACACGGTGCAATGAATCCTTCTTTAATGTACGAGTACAAAAAATATGGATTTGATAGTATACCAATGTCTACAACAACCACAACAACTTTCACAAATGAAGAATTAGAATTATTAGAAAATGTTTATTTCACATATGCGGATAAAGATTACACAGAATTAGAAGCAATAGTCATTAAGTCAATCCCATATCAGAAAACTTATCAATATCACGGAATTAATAAACCACTGGATAACGGTGAAATTAAAGAACATTTTGATTATTTGAATAAAGTCCGTTTGGAGGACGATAAAAATGACAACTAGAAAAAAAGTATTAGCTTATTTCATGCTTCAAACTATTTTTATCATAACCTACATGTTTGGCTATACCTCAAAAGTGTTACCACACAAATATCCACATGGGTTGTCGTTAGAACTATATCCTAATGAATTTTGGTTATTTTTACCTTATGCAATGAATGCATCTATTATATTTAAAATAATAGTAATATTAGAAGCATTAATAGCTATTGGACTTATTATTTCAATATTACCACAACCTAAGGGGAGCAACTAGCTCCCCTACTTTTTTGCTGGTTTTTCTATATGGAAAAAAATATGATATAATATTATCAACAACTAAAGAAAGGATAATAAAATGAAAAAAAGAGTTAAAACTTATAAATAATAACAATACTAATGAAAAAAATTAAAATTTTAAATTTATACAAATTCGGGTTCTTATTACCTGCAATAATTACTTCTTATTATATCATTCGTAATATGATATCAGGACAAGTTATTTCATGGATAAACCTATATTTATTAATTATACCTGTACCATTCATATTAATATCATTAACTATGAACATAGTAATACACAGCACGAAAAAAAGAAATAAAAAGAACTGTTGACTTAATCTTTAAAAAAAGATGACAAAGAATACATACTCAAAAAAACTTTAATGATTATAACTTTACTGATGAATTTTTTTAGAAATCACTAATGATAATGAATTCATAATATATGAACATAAAGATAACTACTACATTAAAGAAAAAGAAGTTTTTGACAAAATATGTGAAAAAAACTACCAAGTAAAGGTTTCAACAACAATCCGATCAAAAAGAATTAAGCTTGATAAATAATTATAATATTTAACAAAGTTATGATATAATATAAGCATAGTTACAAAGTAACTAAATATTATGAAAAAGGATGTCGTTATTATGATGAATTTTATTAAAAAAGCAAAACGTAAAGCTAAGTTTATCGTAACAGAAGATAAGAAATACACTCTAATGAGTGCACTTCCACTTCTTATAAGTTTAGCATTAGTTTTAATAGTAAGCGGATATAGTGGTTACACGCAGTCAGCATACATATTTAAAGGAGCTATCCCTACTAACACTTTTAAAATAGAAGCTCTAACTAACTTATTAACTTTATTATCTGTAGTTGCTACAATTTACTTTAACTATAAAATGATAAGTAAAATGCACAATAAAGATTGCAAAGCTGATTTTAAAGAAAATATGGTTAAATATATTGTCAAACTAGTTTTATTTGGCATAGCACTATTTATTGTAGAAACAACTATCGGAATTATAGTTACGCTACCTACTATACCTTTCTATTTCTTAGGTGACGCTAGTGCAATAATTACCCTACTATTTACTACATTTATTCTAACAATAATTTACGTAATAATTGGACTATTTTTAGCACAAGTAGACTTAATTTTACTATACGCTGCAATGGGATTAATTAGCTTAGACAAATTAAGTGTACGCGAATCAGTTAAACTATCTAGAGAACTTATGAGAAGACACAAACGTGAGTTTATCTTATTGCACATCACATTTATCCCATTAGCTCTACTATGCTTAGTTACATTAGGTATCGCAGCAATTTACGTGCTACCATTCTACCTAGTAACTCGTATTGTATACTTTGAAAAATTGCTAAAATTATACAACGATAAACAAGATTAACAAAAGAAAACTACCTTTATAGGTAGTTTTTTATTCTAAAATTATAATACCATTTTTATTTAGTATTGTAAATTGACTACATAGTATTAATTTTGATACTATTTTTATTTTAAAAATTATCAGAATTGTCTGACAATTTATCCAACCCTATTTTTTTGTAAAAAAATATAGACTT